>Ga0302279_10001367_pt1 | contig 34643 bp, 32 predicted proteins | sample III_Bog_N3_3_FD_194541 | JGI IMG/M metagenome (GOLD analysis project Ga0302279, IMG submission 194541) | Peat permafrost microbial communities from Stordalen Mire near Abisko, Sweden - III_Bog_N3_3 | ecosystem: Environmental > Terrestrial > Soil > Wetlands > Peat | place: Sweden: Abisko...
CCCGCCCCCTCGCCAGCCGCGCCCGCCCCCGACTCTCGCTTGCCGCGCCCGCCCCCGACTCTCGCCAGCCGCGCCCGCCCCCGACTCTCGCCAGCCGCGCCCGCCCCCGACTCTCGCTTGCCGCGCCCGCCCCCTGTCATCCCGAGCGTAGCGCCGCAGCGCGCAGTCGAGGGACCGCCACCAAGCTCGGCGATTTACCCGGCGTAGCCCGCCGTGCGGGCGCGGGCGACGAGCATCGCGCGGACGGCGGCGATCACGGCGGGGACGTAGACGGCCATCGCGGCGTTGGCTTCGAACACGAGGATCGTGCCGTCGGGGGCGAGGCCGAAGTCCACGCCCCCGTAGTCGAGCTGCATCGTCGCGCAGATCGCCGCGAGCGCGCGCCAGCCGCGTTCGCCGACGATCGCTTGCGGGTCGCGCAGGAACGCCGCTTCTTCCGCGTGCCGGCCGTCCATCTCGGCGCTGAAATAGTGCACTTTCCACTGCGGCGCGATCGCCAGGTGCACCGGATAGAGCACGCCGTCGACCGACACGACGCGGTATTTGCGAACGTCGCCGTCCGCGCCGCGCGCGTCGAGGTACTCGATCGCCAGCACATCGTTCCCCGGCAGCGTCGCCAGCGCTCCGGCCAATGCAGCGGGCGTCTCGACCAGCACGAAATGGTCGCCGGCATGATGCCCCGGCGAACGCAGCAGCAGCGGAAACGCGAACTCGCGCTCCGCCAGCCCTTCCGGCGTAACGTCAGCGCGCGCGATGCGCTCGGTCCGCGGCGCGCGCACGCCGGGGATGTCACGCAACCGGCGCATCGTCTCGACGCGGCCGGTGCGCAATACGGCGTCGGGTTGGTTCACCACCGCGGCCCGCGACGCGGCGACGATCGCGCGCGCGCGTTCGAGGCTCGGCCGGCTGCGGTCGGCATCTCCGATCGCGTTGAAGAGCACGTGGTAGGGCGGCACGTCGAGCGCACCGCGCACCGAATCGGCCAGCAGCACAGCCTTCTGCACGAGCTGGTCGTCGAAGAACAAATTCGTCACCAGGTCGCCGCCGAATGCCGAGACGAGCACGAGTACCTTCAGCGGCGGACCGCTGCCGCGATACGGAAAGCTCCAGGCTTTCGGCTCCGCATACGCCGCGTCGAGGTGCGCTTGCGCGCCCACATCGTCACCGAGCGCTGTATCGATCTTCGCCAATCCCAAGTGCGCGTTTACAAAATCCGGCTTGAGCGCCAGCGCCGCCGCGTACGCCGTGCGCGCTCCGGCGAGGTCGCCGTCCTCGGCGCGCGAGGACGCCACATTAATCTGGGCGACCGGATCGCCCGGCTGCAGCGTCGCAGCAGCGACGAAGTACGGCCGCGCTTCGGCCGCCCGGCCGCGTTCGAAAAGCAGCGAGCCCAGATTCGTCAGCGCGCCGAAATGCGTCGGAACGCGGCGCAGCACATCGAGATACGCGACCAGCGCATCGTCGATGCGGCCGAGGTCTTCGAGACAGCAAGCCCGGCCGAAGCGCAGCCCGATGTCCGCAGGCGATTCGGCGATCAGCTCGTCGATCGCCGTGAGTTGGCGCGGATCGGAAAACGGCGTTCCGCCGATCCGCACGCTCGCGTTAGAGCTTCAGCGCGGGCTGGCGGTCGCCGCCGGGCGACGCGACGACGGGCGCGCTCGGGTACACGCCGGTGAGGCAGCCGAGACAGAAGTCCGTCCGCTGCCGGCCCGTCGATTCGACCAGCCGGTCGACGCTGAGATACCCGAGCGAATCGGCGCCGACGCGTTCGCGAATCTGATCGACGGTCAGGTTCGCCGCGATCAGCTCCTTGTAGGTCGCCATGTCGACGCCGAGATAGCACGGATGCACGATCGGCGGCGAGGTGATGCGCAGGTGGACTTCGCGCGCGCCGGCCTCGCGTAGCAGCGAGACGATGCGCGGCGTCGTCGTGCCGCGCACGATCGAGTCGTCGACGACGACGACGCGCTGGCCGCGCAGGTTCTCGACGATCGGGTTGAACTTCAGCTGCACGCCCTGATTGCGCACGGCCTGGTCGGGATTGATGAACGTGCGGCCGATGTAGCGGTTCTTGATCAGCCCTTCGACGTACGGCAGCCCGCTTTCGGCCGCGTAGCCGATCCCGCCCGGAATCGCCGAGTCGGGCACGGCCATCACGACGTCCGCGTCGACCGGATGTTCGCGCGCGAGCGCGCGCCCCATCTGATAGCGCGCCATGTAAATCGAACGGCCGGAAAGCACCGAGTCGGGCCGCGCGAAATAGATGTACTCGAACATGCATAGCGCCGGCGGTTCGACGACCTCGATGTGCTCGCTGCGCAAGCCGTTGCGGTCGACGACGACGATTTCGCCGGCCTCGATCTCGCGCAGGTACTGCGCGCCGACCGTCGCCAGCGCGCACGATTCCGATGCGATCATGTAGCCGCCGTCGCCGTACGTTCCGATGCACAACGGCCGCACGCCCCACGGATCGCGAAACGCGATGAGCGAATCTTTGGTCGACATCACGACCGAATACGCGCCTTCGGCCACGCCCATCGCGCTGCGGACGCGCTCGACCAACGTCGCACCGGGCGCGTTCGCGATCGTCTTGGCTAGAATCTCGCTGTCGGAGGACGCGTCGAGTTCGATGCTGCGCGGCAACGCTTCGAGCAACATCTCCGCGTTGGTCAGGTTGCCGTTATGCCCGAACGCGAAGGTCCCGATGTCGGTCGGCTCGACGAACGGCTGCGCGTTCACGATCACCGACGAGCCGGTCGTCGAGTAGCGCGTGTGACCGATCCCGACGTAGCCGTTGAGCCGGCCGAGGATCTCCTCGTTGAAGACGCCGGTCAGCAGACCCATCTCGCGATGGCTCGTCATCGACGTGCCGTCGCCGACCGCGATCCCCGCGCTCTCCTGGCCGCGGTGCTGCAAGGCATACAAGCCGAAGTAGATCAGCCGCGCGACGTCGAGCCCGGGCGCGTAGACCGCCGCGATACCGCACATGCGGTGCTCTTCTCAGGACCGGGTCAATCGTCCCGGCTGCGCATCCCGAAGAGTTGAAGCAGCGCCAAGAAGATGTTGATCGCATCGAGGTAGATCGACACGGCAAGGTCGACGGCCGTTAGCCCGTCGCCCCCGGCGCGGATGCGGCTAAAGTCGACCAGCGTGATCAGCGTGAACACGCCGAGCGTCAGCCACGCGTACGTCCCCGGCTGCAGGAAGTGGAAGAACATCGACGCGAGCCCGGCCAGCACGAGCAGGATGAGCGCGCCGAACGCGATCCCCTGGAAACGGCGCCAGTCGAGCGAGAACGTGAACGCCACGCCGCCCAATACGAGCATGCCGAAGCCGGTCGTCGCGGCGGCATTGATGACCACGCCGGGGCCATCGATCGTCGCGTAGCGCATGATCGTCGGCGCGAGCCCGACGCCCTCGACGAACGCGAAGGCGTAGAACCACAGCAGCGCGGCCGCCGGATTGCGGCGCGAGGCGCTCATGATGAACAGCATCCCGAGACCGACGAAGCACGCGATCGTGCCCGCCCCCTGCGAGATGTCCCGGAAAAGATACGCGGCGAGCGCCGTGATGAGAAAGCCGACCCCGGTGATGCCCAGCACCTGGCCGAGCAGCGCCGGCGCGCTGGCGACGGCGACGCGGGAGGTTTGGTAGCCCGAATAACGCGGGTTGTTCATACACTCACCACTACCGCAGCCGCGCGGTCCGGGTTTCGCCTCAGAGCCGGGCGATGTCGGAGCGGTAAACCAGCGGCGTATGGGGCGGAAACTGCCCCTTCAGGTGCCCGATCGCCGCATAGACCCGCGTGCGGGCCTCGGCGACGGTGGCCGCGGTGGCGGTCACGGTCAGCACTCGGCCGCCCGGCGAGGCGACCGTGTCGCCCTCGAGCGTCGAGGAGCCCCAGAAGGCCGCCGTGTGCTCCGGCAGGTCGAGCTTGGCCGGCAGCCCGGTCAGCTTGGTATTCTCGTACGGGTAACGGTCGGTCGTCAGGCACACCCCGACGCAGGCGTCGTCGGAGAATCGCGCCGCATCGAGCTCGATCGCGCCCTCGGCCGCGCCCGCCAGGTAGCGCGCGAAGTCGCCGCTCACGCGCGGCATAAGCACCTGGGTCTCCGGATCGCCGAAGCGAGCGTTGAACTCCACGACGCGCGGGCCGCTCGATGTCCACATCAAGCCGCAGTACAGCACGCCGCGGTAGACTTCGTCCTCGGCCAGCAGGCCGCGCAGCACCGGCGCGATGATGCGTTCGCGGACGATCTCGAGCGCGTCCTCGGGGAAGCCGTGCGGCGGCGAATAGGCGCCCATCCCGCCCGTGTTGGGCCCGCGGTCGTCGTCGCCGGCGCGCTTGTAGTCGCAGGCCGCGGCGATCGGCAGCATCGCCCGCCCGTCGGCGATCGCGAACACGGAGATCTCCGGCCCCTGCATGCGCTCCTCGAGCACGACGTCCGTGCCGCCGCCGGGCAGCGCGCCGCGCTCGTACCAGCCGTCGAGTACCGTCAGCGCCGCCGCCGCATCGTCGCACACGACGACACCCTTGCCGGCCGCCAAACCGTCGGCTTTGACCACGACCCCGCCGGAAAACGCCTCGAGCGCCCTGCGCGCCTGCGCTTGCGAATGCACGACGGCGAAGCGCGCCGTCGGGATGCCGTGCCGTTCCATGAAGCGCTTGGCGAAGATCTTGCTCGACTCGAGCCGCGCGCCGGACCGGTTGGGACCGAACACGCGCAGGCCGGCGTCGCGCAGCCGGTCGGCGACGCCCGCCGCGAGCGCGGTCTCCGGGCCGACGACGACGAGGTCGATCTTGTGCGCGCGGGCGCGGTCGAGGATCGCGCGCGAATCGGTCGCCGAAACGTCGCTGAGATTCGTCCCGCGCGTCGCCGTTCCGGCGTTGCCGGGCGCGTGAAAGAGCGCCTCGCACGACGGCGACTGCGCCAGCCGCCACGACAGCGCGTCCTCGCGCGCCCCGCCGCCGACGATCAGAATCCTCACCGGATCACTCCCACTCGACGGTCGCCGGCGGCTTCGAGGTGATGTCGTAGGCGACGCGATTCACGCCGGGGACCTCGTTCACGATGCGGGTCGAGATGCGTTCGAGCAGGGCGTGCGGCAGGCGCGCCCAGTCGGCCGTCATGCCGTCTTCCGAGGTGATCGCACGGACGCCGACGAGGTTCGCGTACGTGCGCTCGTCGCCCATCACGCCGACGCTGCGCACCGGCGTCAACACCGCGAAGTACTGCCACGGCCGCGGCGCAAGGTCGACCGCGGCGTCGATCTCGCTCGTCACGATCCAATCCGCGGCGCGCACGGTGTCGATCGCCGCGCGATTGACCTCGCCGATGATGCGCACCGCGAGACCCGGCCCGGGGAACGGTTGGCGTTGCACGATCGCATCGGGCAGCCCGAGCACTTTGCCGACCTTGCGGACTTCGTCCTTGAACAATTCGCGCAGCGGTTCGATCAGTTTGAGCGCCATGCGTTCGGGCAAACCGCCGACGTTATGGTGCGATTTGATCTTGTGCCCGGCCTTCGAACCCGGCGTCTTCGATTCGATCACGTCGGGATAGAGCGTCCCCTGCACGAGAAACCGCACGTCGGGGATCTTCTTCGACTCTTCCTCGAAGATCGCGATGAACTCGTGCCCGATCCGCACGCGCTTCTCTTCCGGATCGGTCACGCCGGCGAGGCGCGCCAAGAAGCGTTCTTCGGCGTCGATCCCGATCACGTTGAGGTGCAGCACGTCGCGGAAGGCCGCCATCACGCCGGCCGACTCGTCCTTGCGCATCAAACCCGTGTCGACGAAGATGCAGGTCAGCTGCTTGCCGATCGCGCGCGCCACGAGCGTCGCGGCGACGGCCGAATCGACGCCGCCGGAGAGCGCGCACAACACGTTCGCCTCGCCGACCTCGGCGCGAATGCGCGCGATCGCGTCGTCGACGAACGACGTCATCTCCCACGACGCTTCGATTCCGGCGACCTGATGCAGAAAGTTCTCGAGGATCGCCGTGCCGGCTTCGGTGTGCACGACTTCGGGGTGGAACTGCACGCCGTAGATGCGCCGCGCGTCGTCGCCCATCGCGGCGATCGCGCAGCGTTCGGTGTGCGCGAGCGCGACGAACGCCGGCGGCAGCGCGGTGACCGTGTCGCCGTGCGACATCCAGACGCGCGATTCGTGCGGGATGCCGAGCAGCAGCGGATTCTGCGCGGCGTCGATGGTCAGACCCGCCGGCCCGAATTCGCGGTGCTCCAGCGGGACCAACGCGCCGCCGAGGTGCTTGGCCAGCAGTTGCATGCCGTAGCAGATGCCGAGCAGCGGGATGCCGCTCGTGAAGACGCCTGGATCGCACTCCGGCGCGCCGGGCGCGAGCGTGCTCTCGGGGCCGCCGCTCAACACGATTGCGGCCGGTTCGCGTTTGGCGATCTCACTCCAGGGCGTATCGTACGGCAGCAATTCGGAATACACGTTCGCTTCGCGCGTGCGCCGAGCGATCAGCTGGCTGACCTGCGAACCGAAGTCGAGGATCACGACCGTGCCCGCGCGCAGGTTCGGATGCGCCATCAGGTCAGCACCTCGCCGAGGCGACCGGCATCGCGCGCCATCGCGACTTCCATCGCGATCCGCTCGCCGACCGCAATATCGCGGCCCCAACGGTAGGCCGTATACGGCGTGTAGCGCGTGCCGGGAGAACCCGGGATGCGCAGCGAGACGTCGTAGCACACGAACGCCTTCGGCGGCCCGGCGACGATCACGCACTGCAGCGCGAAGGGCCCGATGATCCCCGGGGGTTCGGCCGCCTGCGTTGCGTGCACGAAGCGTTCTCCCATCTCGAAGGCTTTCTCGAGCATCGACTCGGTGAGCGTCGTCGCGATATGGCCCGCTTCTTCCATCCGCACCGGCTCGTCGGCCAGTTGCTGCGCCTGCGCGAACGGCAGGCCGCGCAGTCCGTCGAGATTGGTCTGGCGGCGCGTGTCGGTGCCGAGCAACTCCAGTTCGCCGAGGATCGGCGAGTAGAAGAAATTCAGGTTGACCGTCGGCCCGATGGCGAATTCCTCGATCGTCGCGTCGGCGAGGCCCTGCGGGGTGACGATACCGGCCCGGATCAGTTGCGCCGACTTCTCGGCGTACTCGGCCGGCGAGCGCACGAGAAAGAACGCGCGCTCGAACGAAACCTTCGCGTGCGGCGCTTTGACCATCACCAGCCGGTCGATCGCGTCGGGGTCGGCGAACTGCAGCGGAAAACGGATGCCGGCCTGGTGCATCAAGTCGTACTGATTGTTCGCCTCGTTGCGTTCCTCGGCACGCAGCAACCGGCGGCTGCCGAAGAACGGCACCAGCATTCCGCGCTCGATCTCGGCGTACGAATACTTCTGGTGCAGGTAGACTTCGAACGAGCGGTTCGGGATGAAGATGACGTTCTGGCGCACGAGCGCGTCCTGCACGCGCGGCGCCAGCAGATCGCTGAAGTGGTCGAGCACGATCGTCTGATCGACGCAGCCGCGTTCCGGATTCGTCCGCCGCGCGTAGTGCTCGGTGTAGGTCCGCTCGCGTCCGCGCTCGGTGACGATGAGGTTGCGCAAGCCTACGGCACGCGCACCGGCGGCGACGTCGAGCGCCGAATGGCTGCCGATCGAACACAGCGTCAGCGCCGCCGGATCGTAGGCCCGCAAACGCGCGGCCAGTTCCGGGTCGGGCGTGTTCATGAACCCCGGACTCACCTCACGAAACCTGCGTCGAGTCGTCCAGAACGGCGTTGAGCGAATTGGAGAGCAGCGCGTTCTTGAGTTCGCGGGCGATGCGCCGCCCGGTCGACATCGGTTCGCTATAGTTCAAATACGAGTAGGGCGAACCGTCGATGAAGAGGTTGGTGCCGGCGACGATACGCGCCGAGACTTCCATGATGTAGAACTGCGCGTCGGGCGTGATGATCGTCTCGATGCAGAACGCTCCGAAGAGCCCCTTCGGCCCGCAGATCTCCTGGCTCACGCGCACGAGATCTTCGCCCATGCGGTACGCCTCGGCCAGCATCGATTCGCGCAAGCTCAGCGGCGAGTTGCCGACGACGACGTAGGACGGATCGATGTCCATCCCTTCCTGCGCGCGCGAGGGGATGCGGCCGAGCGAATCGACGTTGGTTTCGTAGCGCCGGTCCATCGACATGATCTCGAGCTTGCCGGTCAGCGGCGAGTAGAAATAATGGATGTAGAGCGGCACGCCGATGACGTATTCTTGGAGGATGTAATTCTGGCGCGCGAGCAGGCCGGCGCGCTCCTCGAAATCCATCGCGTTGCGCAGGAACATGTAGCCCTTGCCGCCCTGCGCGCCGTACAATTTTACGATCACCGGACGGTCGATCTCGGCACCCGTCCGGAACTGGCGCGGCACCTTGAGGCCGGCGCGGGTCAGCCACTGACGCTGCAGTTCGCGGCTGGCTTCCCAATCGAGCACGGCCTTGTTCCCGAAGTACGGGATCGTCATTTTCTTGTGCTCGTCGAGCGAAAGATACGCGACGAACGAGCCGTGCGGGACGATGATGATCTTGCGCTTCTCGAGCTCCGGTACGAGTTCCATGAACGCCGAGTATGCCTCGATCGTGATCACTTCGTCGATGAACCCGAACGATTTGTACAACCGCTCGGTGTCGGGCGTCGCGATCGCGAGCGTCTTGAAGCCCTCGTCGTGCGCGCCCTTGAGGATCTGCAACGCCGAATGCGAGCCCAGCGTCGCAATCGTGTAGAACTCCGCAGAGTCCGTCTCGCTCGTCGATTTTTTCGCGAACGACCCGACGGTCATGGTCATACGGCGCTCCGCCCTAGGCTCCGCGCCCCCCACGTGCTCTGCACGCGGGGCCCCCAACCCTCACGCGCGCTGATGATGACGTCAGGATATCGATTCCCCGAGGGCGCGCTCAACAACATTATCTCAACGCTTTCTGGAATGCCGGGTTGCAGAGAAATTGTTCGGTGGCCGCGGCAAGCACGTCGGGCGGAACGTCGCCGCCGCCTTCGTCGAGCAATCGCCAACCGGTGCGCCGCACGATCCCCCGCAACCCTGCGACGGTCCGGCCCGCAACGGTAATCGCAGGCGTTTCGTCGCGTGCGGTGATCCATACCTCGCCCGGCCGCGGACCGGCGTCCTCGCGGACCTCAAGGCGATGCTTGTTCGGGTTGTAGATCGTCTCGATCGTCGCAACTTCGAGGTCGAGGGCCGCGGCCGCGCCGGCCTCGACCGTCGCGACCCAGATGTCGCTGCGCACCGCCGTCTCGACGGGCAAACCCAAGCGTGCCAAGGTCGTCAGCGCGGTGAAGGCCTCGTTGTCGGGGATCGTCAGCGTCACGACGTACGCGCGCTCGACGAACGCGCTCACCGGTGCGCTCCGACGCCGAGCCCGGCCGCGAACGCGGCGAAAAAGATCATTCCACCGGACGGCGCGAGCATTGCCTGCGTATTTCCGCGCGCGGCGGCCTTCTCCGGGTCACCGTCACGGTGCATGAACGTCCACGCGTCGCGCTCCGGATGCGGCATGATCGCCACCACGTTGCCGGCGCGGTTGACGAGCCCCGCCGCGTCGAGGGCAGAGCCGTTGGGTGCCGCGACCCGATGCCCGCGGGCGGTGCAGTAGACGAACGCAACGTGACCGTCGCGCTCGATCGTTTCGAGTTCTGCGGCGCTTGCCGCCAGCCGGCCCTCGCCGTGCGAGGCCCATGCCGGCACGATCGCGCCCGCAGCCAGGCCCGCCAAGGCCGGCACGCGTTCCGGCGGCACCACGAGCCGCACGTGGACGCGCACCGACTGGAACTTTCCGCTCGCGTTCGGCGCGAACGCGGCGGTCGGACGGCGCGCCGGGCCGGTGCCCGGTACGAGCCCCGCCTCGAGCAACGTCTGCGCGCCGTTGCAGATCCCGATCACGAATTTGCCCGCATTCGCGCCGGCAATCACCGCATCCATCGCCTCATCGTGCGCCGCGACGGCACCCGCGCGAACGCGATCTTCGTACGAGAACCCGCCGGGCAGCACGTACGCGTCGTACGATCGCAGCGCCGCCGCCCGGCTCCAATGCACGATCTCCGCGGCGATGCCGGCGGACGCCAGCGCGCGCTGGGTCTCATCCTCGCTGTTCGTCCCGGGAAAGACGACGACGGCGACGCGCGGCGTCATGCCGGCACCGCAGCGGGGGCGTAGAAGTCGCGCAGCGGCGCCGACCAGATCTCGTGCAGCGCGTCCAGATCGCGCTCCGTGCCGTCGGCGAACGTCAGCGTGTAAGCGGGCGTCGTCGTGCCGAGCGCGGTCACCGCAATCCCCTCGTCGCGCGCGAGCGCGCTGAACGCGGCCGCATCCGAGGGTTCGACGATGAAACCGCAGGCCTCGCCGAACGCCGCCGTGCCGGCGCGCCCGTCGAGCGCCGACGGTCCCAAGCGCACACCGATGCGCGCGTTGGCGGCCGTTGCGAACGCCATCTTCGCGAGCGCGACGAGCACGCCGCCGTCGGAGACGTCGTGCGCGGAGAGCACGAGATCGACCAGGAACGCCTCGCGCAGCATCGCGATCTCGGCCTCGGCGCGCTCGTAGTCGATGCCCGGCAGCGGCGCGTTCGTGATATCGAGCAGATCGGCGTAGACAGACCCCCCGACGTTCGTCACCGGGCGGCCGACGAAGTACAACGTCGATCCCGGCCGTTTGAACGCCATGCTCGCCGAGCGCGAGATGTCGTCGATGCCGCCGACACAGGCGACGATCGGCGAGGGCGCGACGGTGCGGCCGGACTTCGATTGGTTGTAGAGGCTCACGTTGCCGGAGACGAACGGCGTGCCGAGCCGTCGCGCCGCGTGCGCGAGCCCGTCGATCGCCGCGACCATCGCACCGAGGTGCTCGGGCACGGTCGGATCGCCGAAGTTCAGGCAATCCGTGAGCCCGAGCGGCCGCGCGCCGACCGCGACGACGTTGCGCACCGCTTCGAGCACCGCGTGTTCGGCCGCCAATTGCGGATCGATCTTGCCGTAGCGCGGATTGCCCGCAACGGCCAGAGCGACCGCGAGCGGCGCGCCGGGTATCGGACAGATCACGCCGGCGTCCGCTTCGCCGAGCGGAATTGCCGTCGTACCGCGCACGACGCCGTCGTAGCGCTGGAAGATCGCGCGCCGCGAACACACGTCGCGGTGCGCGAGCAGCGCCTCGAGCGCGGCCGGCGCATTCGCGAAGGCCGGCAGCGGCTCGGCCGGCGGGACGAGGTTCGGCAACGCGACCGTATACGGCCGGTTGTACCGCACGCCGCCGGTGAGGAACTCCAAGTCGACGTCCATCACGACCTCGCCGTGATGACGCGCGACGTAGCGCGAGCCGGGCACGACTTTGCCGACGACCGCGGCCGCCGCACCGCGCGAGATCCGCGGCAGCGCGAACTCTTCGTTATAAATTGCGAGCAACTGGGGCGTAAACGAGGGCGGCACGATCCAGCACAGCCGTTCCTGCGTTTCGCCGATCGCGAGCACCGCCGGCGGCAGATCGCGCTGCGAGGTCGGCACGCGATCGAGTTCGACCTCCGCGCCCACGCCGCCGGCCGCGCATAGCTCCGCGCTGCAGCCGGCGAAGCCACCCGCGCCGAGATCCTTAAATCCGGCCTCGATATCCCCACGGCGCAGCTCGGCGAACACGCGATACGACGCCCGCATGATCACGTTCTTGAGGAACGGATCGGGGACTTGGACCGCGCCTTTATTGGCCTCGGCATCGGCGTCGTCGAGCGTGAGCGAGGAGAACGACGCGCCGCCGAAGCCGCTGCGATCCGTCGCCTTCCCCACGAGCACGATGTCGTAGCCGATCGCGTTCGGCGGCGCTTTGCTGTGGATGATCTCGCGCTCTTTGATCAATCCGAGCGCGACGACGTTGACCAGCACATTGTCGTCGAACGACGCATCGATGTAGACGTCGCCGCCCAGATTGGGCACGCCGATCGCATTGCCGTAGGCCGCGATCCCGTCGACGACGCTCTGCGCGACGTAGCGGCAATGCGGGTCCTCGAGCCGGCCGAAGCGCAACGGGTCGGCGATCCCGATCACCTCGGCGCCCATGCACAGCACGTCGCGCACGATCCCGCCCACGCCGGTCGCGGCGCCTTCGAACGGCACGACCTGTGAGGGGTGGTTGTGCGATTCGTGCGCGATCACGACGCCGTAGCGCTCGCCGCGCCACGTGCCCAGGTGCAGGATGCCCGCGTCTTCGGCGGGACCCTGCATCACGGTCGGGCCCTCGACCGGCAACTTGCGCAGGTGGCGGCGGCTCGATTTGTACGAGCAATGCTCGCTCCACTGCGCGTCGAACGCGAACAGCTCGGTCGTGGTAGGGATGCGCCCGAGATGGGCGACGATCGCGCGCAACTCATCGGGGGAGAGCGCGATGCCGATCCGTTTGCGGTCGGCGATCAGGCGTTCGAGATCGGGAGCGGCGGCGTTCACTACGCGGTCGGCCCCGCCGGCGCGCCCGCCGCATTGAGTTCGGCATCGGCTTGCAGCACGCCCGAGCGCACGTTCGCCTGCACGAGCAGCACCCGTCCGAACACGACCGTATCCTCCAGACCAAACGCTTTGGCGCATTGCAGCGCGACGAGTTCCGGATCGGCCCCGGCCGGCGCGCGGACGACCGGCGTCGACGCGGAATACTCGATCGTGTTCGCCAGCGCACCGTCGCCCGAGCCGACGGTCACGAACACGAGGCGCGCGAACGTCGCCGTGAGCTGCGTGACGAGTTGCAGCACGTAGCCCGGCGTGCGCGTCGCCGAGGCGACGTGGCGCACAACCGGCAGGCCGAACGTCCCGGCGGCCCGTGCGATTTCATTCGCGCGCTCGACGAACTCGCGACCGTCGGCGACGATCGCCACCATCCCCGGCCGCATCAGCGGAAACGTCCCGGCGATCTCCGCGACCTGCTCGTAGTTCGCGCGAATCTCGGCGAGGTCGGCGGCCGTTACCACCGGCAAATTGCGATAGCGCTGTTTATCGAGCATCAACTCTTCGCGCCCTTGCGGCCAGACGCGCCACGAATCGTTGTCGATCACGTCCGCCACGACGAGTTGTCCCGCGCCTTCGCCCGCCGCGATGCGCCCGAATTCGATCTTCAGATCGACGAGGAGCGTGTCGCGCCGGCGCCAGGCGTGCGCGAGGATTTCGAACACGATGCGCGCGACTTCGCTCATCACGCCCAGCTCCTGCGGCGTCGCGATGCCCTGCGCGATCACCGCTTCGGGCTCGATCAGCGGATCGTGATTGGCATCGTCCTTGAGGAAGAACTCGATGACGCGCGGCACGAGCACCGCCCCCCGCGCGACGCTCGGCCGGCGGCGCGCGAACGACCCGGCGGCCACGCCGCGAATCACGACTTCGAGCGGGATCATCTGCGCGCGGCGCACGAGCATCTCGTTGTTGTCGTCGTCTTCGCCGCCGCTGATGTAGTGCGTCGGCACCCCGCACAGGTTTAAGAGCCGGAACACGCGCGCCGTCGTCTTTGCGGCGATCCGCCCCTTGCCTTCGATCTCGTTGCGTCGCGCGCCGTCACCGGCGGTGATCGCATCCATCTGCTGCACGACGAGCAGCTCCGGCTTGCCCTCGGCCTCGAACAGAATCTTGGTCTTGCCGCGCGCGATCTCACGCCCTTTTTGCACGGTTATTTCCCCACGGTGGTGCGGATGCGTTGCGCGAGGCGGCGCGCTCGGATCGGCGCGTCGCCGACGTGTGAGGTCGGGTCGAGTTGCGAGCGCACCTCGGCCGGATCGAGCCAGCGCACGATCCGCTCGTCGTCGGAGAGCAGGCGCGCCAGCGGGTTGGTCTCGCCGCGCTCGAGCGCCGCGTAGGCGGTCATCGCGTTCTCGCGGATCGCTTCGTGCAGCTCTTGGCGGTCGGCGCCGGCGCGCGCGGCTTCCATCAGCACGGCCTCACTGCCCGCAAACGGACCGTACGTACGCAGGTTCTCGGCGATCTTGCGTTCGTCGATGCGCAGCCCGTCGACGATCTTGCGCGCCAGTGCCAGGATCTCGTCGGCGCACAGCAGCGCTTCGGGCAGGATCGTGCGCCGGTTCGCGCTGTCGTCGAGCGTGCGTTCGAGAAAGTTGGTCGCGGCGTTCTGCCAGGCGACGTCGGCGTAGCCCGGCAGCAGGCGCGCGAGCGAGCCGATGCGCTCCGACATCACCGGATTGCGCTTGAAGGGCATCGCCGAACTGCCGACTTGCTTCGAGCCGAAGGGCTCGAACATCTCGCCGAAGCCCGGCGAGCTCTGGATGCGCACGTCGGCGGCGAACTTCGAGAGCGAGGCGCCGAGGCCCGCGAGCTGCGAGAGCAGCAGATAGTCGAGCTTACGCGGATAGGTCTGCGTCGCGACGTCGCGCGCTTCCAGCCCGAATATCCCGAGCACGTCGGCTTCCTGCTCTTCGGGCGTGCGCGCTCCGCCGGCGAGCAGGCGCGTGTACGACGCCGACGTCCCGACCGCGCCGCGGATGCCCTTGGCGGTCAACTGCTGCCCGGCGAATGCCAGCGCCGCGCGGTCGATCAAGACGTCCTGCGCGTACACGGCGAGGCGGTAGCCGACGGTCGTCGGTTCGGCCGGTTGCAAGTGCGTGTAGCCCATGCACGTGACGTCGGCGTAGCGCTCGATCTGCAGCGCGAACGATGCCAGGAGCGCGTCGAGCGAGGCCAACAGCAGCGCGAGGCCACGTCGCAGGCGGAAGATTTCGACGGTGTCCTCGATATCCATCGAGGTCGCGCCGAGGTGGAGCTTGCCGCCGCCGAGCTTTGCTTGCGAGGCGTAGACCCGAATCTCGGCCATCAGATCGTGCCCGATCTCGCGCTCGATCGCCAAGGCCGCCTCGAGATCGATCTCGCCGGCGTGCGCGCGCAGGTCGGCCAGTTCTTCCGCCGTGACCAGACCGCTCGCCGACTGCGACTCCGCCAGCGCCACCCAGACCGCCCGCCACAGTTTGCGGCGTTCGCGTTCGGAGAAGAGTTCGCGCAGTTCGGGGCGTCCGTACCGCCAGGAGAACGGCGATGCGTACGTCTGATCGTTCATGAGGCCTGCGTTCGCCGTTGCGGTGCCGTGACTTTGCTCGCGATGTCGGCGGTGAGCACTTCGATCAGCGTGCGCGGATCGTCGAAGCGGCCGGTGACGACCGCCTCGTAGCCGCGGACCGCCGCTTCGTAGCCGTAGCGGGCCCGGCGCTCGCCGATTCGCCGGGCCAGCACGCGCAGCGCCCGTTCGCGCCAGCGGTGCCGCGGCGGGAGATCACCGCCGCCCGGCCGCGCGAGTTCCCACACCATGCCCAGTTCCGTCGCGAGCGCGGCCGTGAGCGACACGCCCGCGCCGCGCGCATCGGTTGCAAAGAGCTCGAAGGCAATCGCCAGCGCGTCGGCCGCCCGGCCGTCGGCGAGCGCGCCGGCATACTGCCAGGCCTTGGGGTCCTCGATCGCGAGGCTCTCGCGCTCGAGCTCGGCCAACGTGATCTTGCCGCCCGCCAGCGCGAGCTTCTCCAAATCGTTGCCGATCGCGCCGAGGTCGGCGCTGCTCTCGGCGAGCGCGGAGATCACGCGCGCTTCGGCGCTCGCGCCGAGCCGTTCGAGCGTCTCGCGCACGTAGCGCTCGCGCGTGTCGGCGCTGACGGTCGTATCGATCCGCAGCGCCTTGCGGCCGGCAAGTTGGCCGAACGGTTCGGGCTTGGTTTTTTTCGCCGGCGCCAGCAGATCTTCGAGGATCAGCGTGTTGCCCTCGGGCACCGCTTCCGCGACGGCCCAGAGATCGCGCCGCGGCTGCGCGCGCAGCCGCTCGCACCCGCGCACCGCGACCACGCGTCGCTCGGCCAGAAACGGCATCGCCGCCGCCGCATCGGCCACCGCGCGCGCCAAATCGTCGGTCGCGGGCCCGTCGATGACGTCGAGGTTGAGCGCGCGCATATCCACCGGCATCAGCCGGTCGATGAGCGCGTCCATCGCGCGGCCGGCCAGCACGGAATCCGTACCCTCGATCACGACCAGTTTCCCGATCGCGGGCGCTTTATCGAGGAACTCGTAGAAGTTCACGCGCCGATGAGGATCCGCGGTTGAGCTTCGAGTTCGGCGACCGCGCTTTCGTAGGGCGCCCGCAGGACGCCGTATTCGGTGATGATGCCCGCGATCAGGGTGCCGGGAGTGACGTCGAAGGCCGGGTTGTACGCCGCGTCGTCGGGCGTGATGCGAATCTCGCCGGGAGCGCGCTCTTCGATCGGGATCTCGGCACCGGACGCCATCGAAAAGTCGAACGTCGAACGCGGCGCCGCGATGTAGAACGGAATGCCGTGATGCGCGGCGATAATCGCCACGCCGTAGGTGCCGATCTTATTCGCGGTATCGCCGTTGCGCGCGATGCGATCGGCGCCGACCACGACCGCGTCGACGCCGCGGCGCTGCATCGTCACCGCGGCCGCGCCGTCGACGATCAAGGTGCACGGCACGCCCGCTTCGCGCAACTCGAACATGGTCAATCGCGCGCCCTGCAGCAGCGGCCGCGTCTCGTCGACGAACACGTGCAGGTCCTTGCCGGCGCGGTGCGCGGCGACGATCGTCGCGAGCGCCGTGCCCTCGCCGCCGGTCGCCAGCGGGCCGGTGTTGCAGTGGGTCAGGATGTTGCCGCGTTGCGGGAAGAGTGCCGCGCCGTTGCGCGCGATGCGGGCGTCGACGTCGCGCTGCTCGGCGTGGATCGCCCGCGCTTCGGCCAGATAGTCGCCGTCCACGCGCGCCAGCACGCGGTCGACCGCATAGGCGAGGTTGACCGCCGTCGGGCGGGCTTCACGGATCCGCGCGGCCGCGAGCGCGAACGCCGCGCCCGCATGCAGATGCGCCGCCAGGGCCACGCCGTAGCCGCCGAAGATACCGATCGCGGGCGCGCCGCGTACGGCCAGGGTGCGAATCGCCTCGACGACGTCGTCCACGGAGCGCGCGCGAACCCGATCGACCGACTGCGGCAGCGCGCGCTGGTCGACGTATCCGACGGCGTCGCCGTCATACCAAACCGATTCCACGTCGACCGCATTCGCGGCCGGACGGCCCGAATCTCCTTAGGCGCGAACCGCGCTTTGGGAGGCGAAGCAGGACCTGCAGTACACCGGCCGGTCGCCGCGCGGCCGGAACGGGACGGTCGTGCTCTCGCCGCACTGGGCGCACACGGCGTCGAACATTTCGCGCGCGCTGCCGGTTCCCGGAGCGCCGCCGCCGCGTTGCGATTTGCGCGCCGTTCGGCAATCCCGGCAGCGCTGGGGCTCGTTCTCGAAGCCCTTTTCGGCGTAGAACATCTGGTCGCGGACCGTAAAATCGAACGGATTCCCGCAGTCTTTACAGAGGAGCGTTTTGTTTTGGTACAACGGCATCTGGCCGGACGTCAGCTGGAGCGCCCAGCCCTCCATCGGCAAGGGGAAACCCGGCGTCCGTCCGAGGACGACCACCGTAGGCGCAGTATACGTCTGCTCGTCCCGCTTGACAACCGCCCGGAGACCACTGGCGTGTACGATGAACCCGCCTTCGATCCGGTACCGCACCCCCCGGCCGAGCCGCCGCCGCCGGGAACCTGCGACTGCCAGGTCCATATCTTTCACCCCGACCGGGTCCGCTATCCGCTGGCCACGGAACGCGTCTACCAGCTACCGGCCGGTACGGTCGAGGACGCCGAGCGGATGCACGCGGCGCTGGGGATCGAGCGCGGGGTGCTCGTCCAGGCCAGCCTCTACGGCGCCGACAACCGGCTGCTGGCCGACAGCCTGGCCGGCCGCCCGAACTATCGCGGGATCGCGATCGTCGACGACACCGTCCCCGACGACGAGCTCTATCGCCTCCACCGGGCCGGCGTGCGTGGCGCCCGCTTCAACTTCTCGCCGATCCTTGGGCTCGCGCCGTCGAACGACGAGTTCCGGCGCACGATCCGCCGCATCGCCGAACTGGGCTGGCACGCGCGGATCAACGCGGCCGGCGATGGGCTCTTGGATATCGGCGAACTGCTACGCGACGTGCCCTGCCCGGTCGTGATCGACCATATGGCGCACGTCCAATTCACCCGCGGGATCAGCCAGCCGGTCTTCGCCCTAGCGCTCGACCTGCTCGCAAACGAGAACGTCTGGATCATGCTCTCCGGCGCCGACCGCCGCTCGGGCCGGGCCCAGCCGTGGGCCGACACGGTCCCGTTCGGGCGCCGGTTCATCGAAGCGGCGCCGGGGCGGGCAATTTGGAGTACCGACTGGCCGCACGTCAAATACGGGAAACCGATGGTCAACGACGGCGCGCTGCTCGAACTTCTTTACGCCTACGCCCCGGAAGCCGACGTGCGCCGGGCGATCCTGGTCGAGAATCCGGCCCGCCTGATGGGTTTCGCGGCGTGAGCGCGCCGCTGCGCATCCTCTACTGGCCGCGGGCCGAGCCCGAGGCCGACGTGCTCGCGCAACTCAGCGCGCCCAACGTGAGCGCGGAGGTCATCCGCTCGGTCGACGAACTCGCCGCCGCGTTGCCGGGCGCCGACGGTCTCGTGACGATGGATTTCGCCGCGAAAGACGTCGCCCGCATCTCGGCGCTGTTGCGCGAACCGTCGACGACCTTGCGCTGGCTCCACGTCTGGACCGCCGGACGCGAAGGCGTCGTCGCGGCGAACGTGCCGGAGCACATCACGATCACCGGCGCCGCGGGCGCGCAAGCGCCGGCCGTGGCGCAACAGACGCTCGCCTACATGCTCGCGTTCAGCCGGCGCACCAAAGAATGCGCCGATCTGACGCACGAGCACCATTGGGATCTGAAGATCCGCGAGACGATGGGCCCGCTCGAGGGCCGCACCCTGCTACTCGTGGGGCTCGGCAACGCCGGCCGCGAGATCGCGAAGGCCGCGCGCGCGTTCGAGATGCACGTCGTGGCACTCACGCGAAACCCCAAGCCCAACCCGGACGCCGACGAAGTGCTTCCGGTGAGCGCGCTGCACGAACAGTTGCCGCGCGCCGATTACATCGTGCTGATGATCGCGCTCGCGCCGGAGACGCGCAAGCTGATCGGCGCGCGCGAACTCGCGCTCTGCAAGCCGACGGCGGTGCTGGTGAACATGGCGCGCGGCGAGGTTATCGATGCGGCGGCGTTGCTCGCGGCGCTGCAGAACGGCACGATCGCCGGTGCCGCGCTCGACGTCACCGAGCCCGAACCGCTACCCGGCGACGACCCGCTCTGGACGGCGCCCAACATCATCATCGGGCCGCATGTCGGCGGCATCGGCACGCCGCGCACCCGGATGGCGGGCCGCGTCGGCGGCAACCTGCAGCGCTTCCTCGACGGGACGCTCGTCCCGACCTGAGCGTTAGCGAAAGCCGACGCGCGGGCGCTCGGCTTTGACTTCAATCGTCGCGACGGTCGCCGCGGCGATCGCAGCGTCGTAACCTTTGTCGCCGCGGGCAGGATCGGCGCGTTCTTCGGCTTGGGCCAGCGTCTCGGTCGTCAGGACGCCGAAGCCGATCGGCACGCCCGATGCGATCTGCACGTCCATGATGCCGCGCGCGCACTCGCCGGCGACGTAGTCGAAGTGCGGCGTTTCGCCACGCACGACGACGCCCAGCGCGATCAGGCCGTCGTAATCGCCGGCGCGCAACAGGCGCCGCGCGGTGACGGGTAACTCGAAGCAGCCGGGGACGCGGAACGTCTCGATCGCGTCGTCCGCGACGCCGCAATCGCGCAGACCGCGGCGCGCGCCGTCTTCGAGCCAGGCGGCGAGATCGGCGTAGAACGTCGCGACGACGATCGCGAACTTCTTGCCCTTGGCATCGGGAAAGGTCTCGGGGGGCGGCGCCTTCTCGACCTTCACCGCTGCTCCGCGAGCGCCGGCGCGAGCAGATGGCCCATCTTGTCCCGCTTCGTCGCCATGTAGGCGCGGTTATATTTGCCCGGCTCGATCGCAAGCGGGACGCGTTCGAGGATCTTCAGCCCGAAGCCGTCGAGCCCCGAGATCTTCTTCGGGTTGTTGGTCAGCAGCCGCATCTCGCGCACGCCGACGTCGGCGAGGATCTGCGCGCCGATGCCGTACTCGCGCTGATCGGCCGGCAGCCCCAGCAGCAGGTTGGCCTCGACGGTATCCGCGCCGCGATCTTGCAGCGCGTAAGCGCGCAGCTTGTTGGCCAGGCCGATGCCGCGGCCTTCCTGATGCAGGTACAGCAGCACGCCGCGGCCTTCGCCCGCGATCGCCGCGAGCGCGGCATCGCGTTGCTGACCGCAGTCGCAACGCACCGAATGCAGCGCGTCGCCGGTGAGGCACTCGCTGTGCACGCGCACGAGAATGTTCTTGCCGTTGCCGACGTCGCCCATGACCATCGCGACGTGGCAGACGTCGTCGACCACGGATTCGTACGCGATGCCGCGGAATTCGCCGTGCTCGGTCGGCAGCGCGAATTCTGCGATGCGATGCACGAGCTTTTCGTTCTTGAGCCGATACGCGATCAGGTCTTGCACGGTGATCAGCTTGAGGCCGTGCTTGGCGGCGAATTCGCGCAGATGCGGCAGGCGCATCATCGAGCCGTCCTCGTCCATGATCTCGCAGATCACGCCGGCCGGCGCGAGACCCGCGAGGCGCGCGAGATCGACCGACGCTTCGGTCTGCCCCGCGCGCACGAGCACGCCGCCGGCGCGCGCGCGCAGCGGAAAGGTGTGGCCGGGACGCAAGAAGTCGCTCGGCGAGGCATCGGGCTCGAGCAGTGCCAGGATCGTGTTGGCGCGATCGAACGCGGAGATGCCGGTCGTGATCCGGCCGCGCGCTTCGACCGACACCGAGAACGCGGTACCCATCGGGGCGGTGTTATCGCGCACCATGTCGGGAATCTGTAGCTTGTCGAGGCGCTCGCTGGTCAGCGGCACGCAGATCAGCCCGCCGGCTTCCTTGCGCATGAAGTTGATCGCCTCGGGCGTGACTTTCTCGGCGGCCATCACGAGGTCGCCCTCGTTCTCGCGGTCCTCGTCGTCGAGGACGATGACCATCTTGCCCTCGCGTATATCGGCGATCGCCGATTCGATCGAATCCATCGTACTGCGTTGCGGCGTCAGCCGCGCTGCCAGCTCGGGCAGCGCCGACGAGAGCGCGCGGATCGACTTGAAGGAGGGCTGCCGCTGTCCGGAGCGCAGGTAGGAAATCGCACCTTCAGTAAGCCCGGTGCGTTGAGCAAGCTCAGCAGCCGAGAGGCCGGCGGCGTCCATCGCGGCGCGCAACTCGGCGGAAAAACTTTCCATGTCTCCCTATAATCACCCCAACGACTTAACAGTTGTCAAGCCTAAATGGCAGAATGGCCCCGGTGCCGTGTGATCGCCGCGCTGGCCGGTCGCCTCACCGCCTCGCCCGTGGTTCGGGCCCGCATCGGCGAGGCGCTGACCGCGTCGGGCGCGGCGACGCTGGTGTGCGCGGCCGCCTGCGGCGCCGACCTACTCGCGCTCGACGTGGCGGGCGAACTCGGCCTGCGGCGCTGCATCGTGCTGCCGTTCGCGCCGGAGGTCGTCCGCGAACGCTCGGTCGCCGGCCGTGCCGGCGCCTGGGGTCCGCTGTTCGACCGGATCGTAGCGGACGTCGGCGCGGCTGGGGACCTGACGGTTCTCGGGCTCCCGCGCGCCGGCACGAATCCCGGCGAGCGGACGAACGAAGGCGTGCTGACGCGTGCGCTCGCGCTAGCCGCCGGCAGCGGCGCGAGCGCCGAAGCGTTTGCCGTGTGGGACGGCCCGATCGTTAACCCCACCGACGACACGCGTCACTTCGTGCGCACCGCGCAGTGGCTCGGCATGCGCGTCACGAGCATCCCGATCAGCTAGGGGCTAGATCTCGTAGGCCCACTCGAGTTCGGCTTCGGTGGCGCCGCCGGCGTCTTCGCTTTCGCGATAGGCGTCGACGGCGGCGAACGCGTAGCGGGCGACCGGGTCGATCTCCAAATTCACGCGCGCGCCGTGACCTTTGCTGCCGAGCGTCGTGCGGCGTGAGGTTTCGGGGATCAGCGCGATCGTGAAATCGTTCGCTCGCACGGAAGCGATCGTCAGGCTCACGCCGTCGACGGCGATGTAGCCCTTCTCGACGATGTAGCGCGCGATCGATACCGGGCGCTCGATCGTGAGCCGGTGTCCCTGGCCTTCGACGAGTTTGCCGGCGATCGCGGCGTTCGCGTCGACGTGACCGTAAACGAGATGGCCACCCAAGCGCTCGCCCATGCGCAGCGAAAGTTCGACATTGACGGGATCGCCTTCGCGCAGCGCGCCGAAGCCGGCACGCACGACCGTTTCGGGCACGACGTCGAACGTGATCGTCCGCGCGTCGTGGCTGACGACGGTCAAGCAGACGCCGTTGACGGCGATCGAGTCCTTCTCAGCGACGCCGTCGGCGACGGCGCCGGGCGCTTCGATCGTGAGGACCATCCCGTTGCGAACGTCGCCGCGCAACGCGGTGATGCGCCCGAGATGGGCGATGAGGCCGCTAAACATGCGGCAGCCGTGCGGTAATCATCATGTCGTCACCGAGGCGTTCGACCTCCTCGAAGGTCCATCCGGTTGCCGCGCGCGCGAGGTCTGCGCCGGCCAGCACCGGGATCGCTTCGGGGCCGTGCAGGAAGGACGGCGCGACGAACCACACGATGCGCTCGACGAGCCCCGCCGCGATCAAGCGACCGGCCAACGTCGGCCCGCCCTCGCACAGCACGCTCGCGATCCCCCGCTCGCGCAGGGCGACGAGCGCGGCCCGCAGGTCCAGTTGCGCCGCGATCGGGTCGCCGGCGAAGAGGACGTCGGCCCGCGCGGCCAGCGGCGCGAAGGCTGCTGCGCGACCGGCCGGCGCGAGCACGATCGTCGGCTGGTAACTGCCCGCCGGCGCGTCCGGCGGCGCCGTCAGGATGCGGCTCGCAAGCGGAATCGGCGCGGTTTCGCAGGCGACGACGCGCGCGTAGGGCTTGACGCGCGTGCGGTGCGGCCGCACGGTGAGCAGCGGATCGTCGACGCGCACGGTACCGGCGCCCACCAGCACCGCATCGTGCAGTACGCGCAGATCGAACACACGCTCGCGCGCCGCGTCGCCCGTCACGCGATACGTGCCGGGACCAGGCGCGACGTAGCCGTCGAGCGACATCGCCATCTTCAGCGTCACGTACGGCAACGTCGAGGCGATGGTGTAGGCGAAGCGCTCGACGAGCGCGACGCATGCCGGGTCGTCCGCAACGTCGACGTGCACGCCCGCGGCGCGCATGCGCGCCACGCCGTTGCCGTGCGTGCGCACGTTTGGATCGAGCGTTCCGACCACGACGCGCGCGATACCGGCCTCGATGACCGCGACGCTGCAGCGCGGCATCGTCGATTCGTGATCGTGCGGCTCGAGCGTGACGTACATCGTCGCGCCGCGCACGTCTTCGCCCGATTCGCGCGCGAGGCGCAGGGCCTCGGCTTCGGCGTGCGGCTGGCCCTTGCGGTGATGCCAGCCTTCGCCGAGCGTGCGCCCGTCGCGGGCGATCACCGCACCGACGGGCGGATTGGGGGCCGTTTCGGCGACCGCCCGCGCGGCGAGTTCGACCGCGCGGGCGAGGTAGGTCGCGTCCGCCGTATCTACGGCTTGACCTCGACGCCTTTCCAGAAGGCGATATAGCCGGTAATGTTCTTCGCCGCGTCCTTGGGCGTTGGGTAGTACCATGCGGCATCGCGATTCTGTTTGCCGTCGACTTCCACCGTGTAGTACGACGCGGTGCCCTTCCACGGACACACGCTGGTCGTGCTGCTGTCCTTGAAGTACTCGCGCTTGATCGCGCTCGGCGGGAAGTACTGGTTGCCCTCGACGACTTCGGTCGCGGTGCTTTCGGCAATCACGGCGCCGTTCCACATAGCTTTCACGCTTCGAGCAACCGCGAGCCGGCACGCGGAGTTTCGCGCCCCGGCGGCGTGCGAGCGACGACGACCGCCCCCTCGACGCGGCACCCCGCCGCAGCCAGGGTCGCAGCGGCGTCGGTCAGCGTCGCGCCGGTCGTCACGACATCGTCGAAGAGCAACGCGCGCGGCGGTACCGCGACGCCCCTCCGCAGAGAGAAGCGGCCCTGTGCCGCGAGCCGCTCCACGCGCCCGCGTCCCCGCTGCGGGCCGCCCCGCTTGCATAGGATGTCGGCGCACGAAGCATCGCGCAGCCGCGCGATCCGCAGCGCCAGCGCGACGGCCTGGTCGAACCCCCGCTCGGCAGCGCGCCCAGCCGTCGTCCGCACCGGAACGAGAACCGCGCCGGCCGGCACCAGCGGCGCGGCCAGTTCCGCTAGCGGATCGAGGTAGGCACGCTCGCCCCGTTTCATCGCCACGATCGCATCCCGGACGGGCCCCGCGTACGAGCCGGCGGCCCGAACGGGCATACCGCCCACGTTGAAGGGCGGTGCCGGCCCGATCGCCCCGGCGCAATCGCCGCACAATCCCGCATCCGGCCGTCCGCAGCCGATGCACCAGACCGGAAAGAGCCACGCCCGTACCAGATGCCACACGAAGGCCAGTTCACGCGCATGATTCCGTCTGGAAAGGGCACCGGGCCTGCGAGCCTCGCGGAGATGGACGAAGCGACTGCCGCCGGGGCAGCCGGCGGATTCGCTCGACGCCGGACGTGATCGGACTGGACACGAACGTGCTCGTCCGCTACATCGTGCAGGACGATCCCGTGCAATCCGCACGTGCGACGGAGTTCGTCGAAGGGCGCCTGAGCATCGGAAACCCCGGCTTCATCAGCGTCGTCGCGATGGCGGAAACGGCGTGGGTGCTCGAGCGCGCGTACGGACTCTCTCCGCAGCGCATCGCTGCCGCCGTTGAGGCAGTGCTGCAGGTCGATGTCTTTGCCGTCGAATGCGAGCAGGACGTCTTCGCGGCCATGGTCACCCTTCGGGACGGGCACGGCTCTTTCGCCGGCGCCCTCATCGGACGACTCGGCACGCGAGCAGGCTGCACGCACACGGTCACCGGCGGCGCGGCGTGCTCAGGGCGGTGGCTTAGGTGGCGATGGGTTCGTTGGCGACGATGCGGTCGATCAGTGAAGTGTCGGCCGGGACGTCGTAGGCGATGCCGACGATCGAATCGCGCACGACGACGCGCGCGCCGAGCGTTGCGCCGTCCCAGACGATCGAGCGTTCCACGAGTGCGTCGTCGCCGATGGTCACGCCGTCGCCGATGACGGTTGGGCCGACGATGCGCGCACGCCGGCCGACGATCACGTCGTTGCCGAGGCGTACGTCGCCCTCGATACGCACGTCGTTCCCGAGCCGAACGTCGCCCGGCACTCCGGTCGCGCGCGCGCCGCGCAAGTGCACGCGCCCGGCGAGGACGTCTTCAGTTGCGAGGCGATATTCCGTCGGCGTCCCGATGTCGCGCCAATACGCCGAGCCCAGCCGCATGCCGTAGAAGCCGGCGCCGGCTTCGAGCAGCGCCGGGAAGATGCCCTTGCCGAAATCGGCGAACGCGCCGGCTGGAATGTAGTTGAAGATCTCCGGTTCGAAGACGTAGATGCCGGTGTTGACGAGCTTCGAGCGCTCGGTGCCTTTGGGTGGCTTTTCTTGAAATTCGAGAATGCGGCCGTCGTCGGCCGTGATCACGACACCGTATTGATCGACTTCCTCCGCGTCGATGAGTCCGATCGTCGCGACCGCGCCGCGCGCGCGGTGGAAGGCCACGAGCGCGGTGAGGTTGGCGTCGGTGAGATCGTCGCAGCCGACGACCACGAACGTCTCGGTGAAGAACGGCTGCAGCGGCTTGAGTGCGCCCGCGCTACCCATCAACTGGGCTTCGTGGAGGTAGCGCAGCTTCACGCCGTAGCGCGAGCCGTCGCCGAACGTTTCTTCGATCGCGTCGGCCAGGTAGTGGACGTTGATCGCGACGTCGGTGTAGCCGAACGAGCGCAGCCAACGCATGATGTGCGCGCTGATCGGTTCACCGGCGACGGGCACCAGGGGCTTGGGCACTTGCTTGGTCAGCGGATACAGGCGCGTGCTCATGCCGCCCGCGAGAATCATCGCTTTTGTCGAGTTCACCGTGGACGATTACCTCGTAGAGCCATGGCCTCACGCGTCGCCGCGAACGCAAATCGCGGTAACGCGAGTTGACGCCGCCAACGTGACGGTTCCTTGATTAACCGATACAGCCACTCAAGACCCGCCTGCTGCCAGACACGCGGCGCTCGGGGAACGACTCCCGCAAGAACGTCGAACGAGCCGCCCACGCCGATGCCGACACCGCACCGCGTCGTCGTGAGAAAATCGTCGAGCCAGTATTCTTGCTTGGGACTACCGAGCCCCACCAGGAGCACGTTCGCCCCGCTCGAGGCGATCGAGGCGGCGATCGTCGCCCCTTGCGGCGGCGCGAAGAAGCCGTCGCGCGCGCCGGCAATCGCGACGCCCGGATAGCGGCGCTGCAGTTCGGATGCCGCGCGCTCCGCGACGCCCGGCGCACCGCCGAAGAGATACAGCCGCAGCCCGGCGCCCTGCGCGGAACGCTCGGCCAGCTGCGGGATGATGTCGACGCCGGTCACGCGCTCGCGCAGCGGCCCGCCGCGAACGCGCGAGGCCAGCAAAATGCCGACCGTGTCGCACAGCGAGAGCGCGGCACGCGCGACGAGGCTGCGGAAGCGCGCGTCGCGCTGCGCGTACATCGCCATCTCGACGCCCAGGGTGACGACCTGCGTGGGCGCCGGACCGGTCGCGAGTTCGACGATGCGGTCGACCGCCTCGGTTCGCGTCACCGCGTCGACGCGGCAGCCTAGAATATCGATTGAGGACGGCGTCGGATCACTCCGGACGGTACGGCGCGATGAGCGGCCGCAACACGGACTTGAGCACCTCGGGCATCGGGCCGAGCGGCGGGCGGCAGTCGCCGGCCTTAAAGCCGAACTCGTTCATCGCCCACTTTACCGGGATCGGACTCGGATGCGCGAAGAGCGCGCTGAAGAGCGGCGTGAGGTTGGCATGATAGCGCGCGGCCGTCTCGACCTTGCCCTCGCGAAACGCATCGCCCATATCGCGCAGCGCCGTGCCGCACACGTGCGCGGCGACGCTGATCAGCCCGTCGGCGCCCAGCGCCAGCGCCGGGAGATAGAAGTAGTCGTCGCCGGAATAGATCGCGAAATCGTCGCGTACGCGGCCGCGCAGGAGCGCGGTGAACTGCTGGGCATCGCCGGTCGATTCTTTGACTCCGGCGATATTCGGGTGGCGCCGCGCGAGTTCGTGCACCGTCTCCGGCAGCATGTTCACGCCGGTTCGTCCGGGGATGTTGTAGAGCACGATCGGCAAGGTCGTCGCCTCAGCGATGGCGCCGAAGTGCGCGAGCAGTCCGTCCTGCGGCGGCTTGCTGTAGTAGGGAACGACGGCCAGGATGCCGTCGACGCCGGTCCGTTCCGCTTCTTTGGTGAGCTCGACCGAATGGCGCGTGTTGTTGCCGGTCGTGCCGGCGATCACGGTCGCGCGCGAACCGAGTGCCGACTTGATCGAACCGAAGAGCGCGAGCTTTTCGTCGGTCTCGAGCGACGGCGATTCGCCGGTCGTGCCGCTGATCACGAGACCATCGTTGCCGCGGTCGACGAGGAACTGCGCGATGCGGACGGCTTCCGCGATGTCGACCGCGCCGGCCGCATCGAACGGCGTGATCATCGCGGTCAAGAGGCGTCCGAGCGAGGTCATACCGTCGCCGCCTGCGGTCCGAGCGCGAAGTAATCGTGCAGCGCTTGTTCGGCGCGGCCCGCGGCGTCGTCGGGTACGAGCACCGAGATCGTGATGTTGGAGTCGGTCGAGTGGATGATCTCGACGCCCGATTCGGTCACCGCGCGTACGACCGCGGCCATGACGCCCGGCGTGCCGCGCATGCCGGCGCCGACGATCGAGAGCTTCGCGCAGTGCATGCGCACGCGCAGCGCCAGGTTGAGGTTGTGCAGTTCGCCTTGGACCCGCTCGACGTTCTCGTCGTCACAGACGAAGAACACGCCCGCATCGTTGACGTTGATCATGTCGATCGAAATGTTCGCCGCCGCCAGACGGTCGAACAGCTCGCGGTCGAGCGTCGCGCGGCCGCCTTCGTCGCTGAGCCCCTGGATCACGCGGAAGAACGCGACGCCGCGCAGTGCGGTGATGCCGGTGACGGGACGATCGCGGTCGACCGGTGCCTCTTCGTCGATCAAGGTGCCGACGTTGCTGCGCAGACCCTTCACCGCGTAGGGCGTGTTGGTCGAGTGCGCGAGTTCCGCCGCTTTGGAATGCATCACTTTCGCGCCGTTCCCGGCCAGTTCGACCATCTCGGCCGGCGTCACGCGCTCGACGGTGTGCGCGCCCGCGACGCGGCGCGGATCGGCCGTCATCACGCCGCTGACGTCGGTGTAGATGTCTACGGAGGTCGCCCCGAGCGCGTCGCCCAGTGCGATCGCGGTGAGGTCGCTGCCGCCGCGCCCGAGCGTGGAGACGGCGCCGTTCTCGGTCGCGCCCTGAAAGCCGGTGACGATGGGGATGATTCCCGCCTCGAGCGCGCTGCGGACGGCGTGCGGATCGACGTGCAGGATGCGCGCGTCGCCGAACGTGCCGTCGGTAACGATACCGGCCTGTCCGCCGGTCATCGCCTGCGCGTGCCAGCCGAGCGAATTGAGCAGCTCCGCGAACACGGCCGCCGAGATCATCTCGCCGACGGCCAGCAGCAAGTCGCGGTTCGGGCCACCACGCACGGGACCGATCAGGCTCAGCAACGTGTCGGTGGCATACGGTTCGGGCGAGCGGCCCATCGCGCTGACGACGACGACGACGTGCGCGCCCGAGCGCGCCGCATCCGCGACGCGCGATGCGGCGACTTCGCGCAGTTCGGGCGAACTCAGCGACGAACCGCCGAATTTCTGGACGACGATATTCATCGTGCCGGCACCGCGAAGCGGCCCTGCTCGATCAGCAGCTCGAGGATCTGCACGCCGTTGGTCGCCGCGCCCTTGCGCAACTGGTCGCCGACGACCCACATCGTGAACGCGTCGCTGTCGTCCCGGCCCTCGGAGCGCAGCCGCGCGACGTGCACGAGATCGCTGTTCTCCACGTCGAGCGGCGTCACGATGCCGCGGTCGTGGAACACCAGACCCGGTGCGGCGGCGAGCGCGTCGCCCAACTCATCGATGCTCGTCACGCGTTCGGTCTGAAAGAAGACCGCTTCGCTATGCGCGCGGCGCACCGGCACGCGCACGCACGTCGCGACGACGTGCAGGTCGGGACGGTTGAGGGTCTTGCGCGTTTCGGCGGCGACCTTCTCCTCTTCGCCGCTGAAGCCGATACCGCTGAACGAACCGATCTGCGGCACGACGTTGTGCAAGATCGGCGCGGCGAACGTGCCGTTGGGTTGCGCGCCGTCTTCTTCCGCTGCCAGGGCATCGAGACCGGCCCGGCCCGCGCCGCTCACCGCTTGGTAGGTCGCGACGCGCACGCTCTTCAGCCCGACCGCATTTTCGATCGGGGCCAGCGCGACGGCCAAGATGATGGCGGTGCAGTTGCCGACCGGAAAGATACGGTGCTGATCGTGGATTGCGGCCGGGTTGACTTCGGGCACCACGAGCGGGCACTCGGGATCCAGGCGAAACGTGGCCGAGTTGTCGATCACGACGATCCCGGCGGCAGCGAGGGCCTGCGCCATTTCGGCGCTGGCGTCGTCGCTCGAGGCGAAGAACGCGACGTCGGGCTGGTCGGCGACGATCCGGGCCGTCGTCGCAACCGCAACACCCAGCGCCTGGCCGCGAAACGCGACGGCGTTGTCGCGTTCCCGCGAGGCGTACGCCAAGAGTGCGTCCACCGGGAGCTTGCGCTCCTCGAGCACGCGCAGGATCGTCTCCCCGACAACCCCCGTAGCACCGATCACCGCGACCCTCACGAAACCGCCTCCGCAAACAACAACGATTCAAGCCCGATCGTCAAACCGGGCCGCCGACGAACATTGCGCACCGCGAGCACGATCCCCGGTCCGAACGAATCGCGCGAGAGCGAATCGTGGCGAATCGTGAGCGTCTCGCCGTCGCCGCCGAAGAGCACTTCCTGGTGCGCCACGAGGCCCGGCAGCCGGACGCTGTGGATCGGCACGTCGGCCGGCCCGCCCGCTTCCGTGATCCGCCGCGCGGTAAGCTTGGCCGTGCCGCTGGGAGCATCGCGCTTCGCGGCATGGTGCAATTCGATAATCTCGACGTGCGGCATCACGCGGGCGGCCTCGGCGGCCAACCGCATCATGAGCACCGCACCGACGGAGAAATTCGGGATCAGCATCGCCCCCACGCCGCGCTGCGAGCATTCCTCGGCGAACGCGGAGACCTCGGCATCGTTCCAGCCGGTCGCGCCGATCACCGGCGAAATGCCGCGCGCGATCGCGCCGCGGGCGACGTCGACCGAGACCGGATAGACGGTGCAATCGACGACGACGTCCATGCCGACGGCATAGAACGCCTCGAGCGTGTCGTACACGCCTTCGCCGCTGCGCCCGAACGTGGCAACCAGGTCAAGATCGTCCGCCGCGACGATCGCGGCGGACGCAACGCGCCCGAGCCGGCCGAGCGCGCCGGCAACGCCGACGCGCACCGAACTAGACTCGCTCTAAGGGGGCGTATTTGAGCATGACCATCTTCTGTCCGACGTTCGGGAAGTTGATGGTGAGGAGTCCGTCACCGCCCGCACCGGCGATGTCGACGACGAGGCCCTCGCCCCACTTGGGATGACGGACCCGATCGCCCGCGCTCAGGTTCAGGCCGACGCCCGCGCCCGCGTTCTCGTGGATCGACACTTCGCGCCAACGGCCACCGCCCGGACGTGGGCCGATGCCGATGCCGCCGATCGCCTCGACTGACGGCATTTCGTCGATGAAGCGCGACTTCGGATGCGAGAACGTATTGCCGAACAGCGTGCGCCGCGCGGCGAACGAGAGATACAGCCGGTCCATCGCCCGCGTCACGCCGACGTAGGCGAGGCGGCGTTCTTCTTCCAGCTCGGTCATGTCGGTCAGCGCCCGCGTGTGCGGGAAGACGCCTTCTTCGAGACCGGTCAGGAACACGACCGGGAACTCCAGGCCCTTGGCCGCGTGCATCGTCATCAGGGTGACGAACGACGAATCGGGGTCGAGGGTATCGAGGTCGCTCACGAGGGCGATGTTCGAGAGGAAGTCGTCGAGCGTCGAGCCGGTTTCCGGGTTGGCCTCGAACTCGCGGGCGACGCCGATCAGCTCTTGCATGTTCTCGACGCGCGCGCGGCCTTCGTTGGTGTCGTCGCTCTGCAGTTCGCGCAGGTAGCCCGACTCTTCCATCACGGCGGCGAGCAGGTCGGAGATCGAGAACGTCTTGGCCTTTTCGCGCAGATCGTTGATCAGCTCGGCGAAGCGTTCCAGTTCGCGCTGTTTCTTCGGAACGGCACGCTTAAGAAGCGTCGAATCGAACACGGCCTGGCCCACGGAGACGCCGGCGGCGTTCGCCGCATCGAGCAGTGACGTGAGGGTCTGCTGACCGATCGACCGGCGCGGAACGTTGACGATCCGGCGGAACGCGACCGCGTCCGAGGGGTTCACGATGTAGCGCAGGTACGAGAGCATGTCTTTGACTTCGGTGCGGGCATAGAAGCCGACGCCGCCGACGACGCGGTAGGGGATGCCCTCGGCCAGGAAGCCTTCTTCGAAGTAGCGCGACTGGGCGTTGGTGCGATAGAGCACGATGAAGTCGCGATACGCGGAGCCGTCGCGGACGTGCTCCTTGATCTTCTCCATCACGTAGCGCACTTCGGCGCGCTCGGACTCGGCCTGGAAGGCCGTGATCTTCTCGCCCGGGGAGCGCTTGGTGAAGAGCGTCTTGCCCGCGCGGTTCGGATTGTTGGCGACCAGTTCGTTCGCGGCCGTGAGGATCGTCTGCGTCGAGCGGTAGTTCTCTTCGAGCTTGAAGACGGTCGCGCCGGGGAAGTCTTCTTCGAAGCGCAGGATCATGCGATAGTCGCTGCCGCGCCAGGAGTAGATCGACTGGTCGTCGTCGCCGACGACGGTCAGGTTCTTGTGTTCGTCGGCCAGCAGCGCCACGAGCTTGTACTGGGCGTAGTTGACGTCCTGATACTCATCGACCAGTACGTAGCGGAACTTCGACTGGTAGCGGACGCGCGTCTCTTCGTCTTTTTGAAGCAGCTCGATCGTGCGCGAGATCAGGTCGTCGAAATCGAGGCCGTTGGACTCTTGCAGCCGGCGCTCGTACTCGCGATAGACTTGCGCGTAGCGCTCGCCGATGAACGAGGGATGTTTTTCCTCGTACTGATCGGGCGACCAGAGATTATTCTTCGCCTTGGAGATCTCGCCGAGGGCCGCCGAAGGGATCACCTGGCGTTCGTCCATGTCGAGATCGTGGAGAATGTCGCGGATGATCTGGCGCTGATCGGTGTCGTCCATGATCGCGAAATTGCTCGCGATCCCGATCTTCTTGCCGTCGCGGCGCAGCATCCGCACGCACATCGCGTGGAAGGTGCCGACCCACAGATCGCGCGCCGGGGCGCCGACCATGCGTTCGAGGCGCGCCTTCATCTCGCCGGCGGCCTTATTCGTGAACGTCACCGCGAGAATGCGGTCGGGGAAGACTTTCTTCTCGTTCAGCAGGTAGGCGATGCGGTGGGTGAGGACCCGCGTTTTCCCCGAACCGGCGCCTGCGAAAATCAGACAGGGGCCGTCGGTATGCTCAACGGCCGCGCGTTGCACGTCGTTGAGCCGTTCCGTTTCGACAATCATCAGGTTAAGATTCGCCGTGAAAGGCAATTTGGCCTATAGGATCACGGCGCTCCCGGGATGCGGGCGTTCTCTCCGGTGATCGCGTTGGGCGCGATTGCTGCGTCGTGCCCGATGACCGAGCCCTTGCCGACAACGCTGCCGGCGCCGATCCGTGCCCGGCTGGCGACGATCGTCCAATCGAGCGCGGCGCCCGCTTCGACGATCACGCGGTCCCACAACAGAGAGTCGGAGACGACGGCGCCGGAACCTACCTCGCAGTCGTCGCCCAGCACCGTGTAGGGCCCGATTTTCGCATCTGGGGCAACGCGGACGTTGCGACCGACAAAAACCGGCGGGATAACCGCAGAGGCAGGTACTCCCTTACGACCCGGTCCCTCGATCTCCGGTTGCAAATCGAGCGGCATCGCGCCCTCGAAGATGTGCCGGTGCGCGGCGAGATACGCTTCGGGCTGGCCGAGGTCGATCCAGTAGTCGTTCGTGGTGTAGGCATAGAGCGGCTTGCCGGCGGCGATCAGCTGCGGGAAGGTTTCGCGCTCGATCGAGACCGGGCGGCCGGCCGGAATCGCATTGAGGACCTCGCGTTCGAGCAGATAGGTGCCGGCGTTGACCTCGTTCGTGGGCGCTTCTTCGCGCTTGGGCTTCTCGACGAAGGCGCTAATGCGGCCGCTCGCGTCGTGGACGACGCAACCAAACGCGGAGGGGTCGTCGACGCGGATGAGGTGCAGCGTGGCGACGCCGCCCGTGCGCTGGTGGTCGGCGCGCATCGCGCGCAGGTCGAGGCTGGTGAGGACGTCGCCGTTGAGGACGAAGAACGGGCCGGTGATGAGGTGCTCGATGTTCTTGAGCGCGCCGGCGGTGCCGAGGGGCGTTTCCTCGATCACGTAGCGGACCGTTAGGCCGAGGGCGCTGCCGTCGCCGAAGTAGCCCGTGATCGCCTCGGGGAGGTAGCCCGCCGGGAGGATCACGTCGTCGATCCCGGCGGCCTTGAGGCGGAGCAGGGTCCGCTCGAGGAAGGGGACGTTCATCACCGGGATCATGGGCTTGGGGGTCTCCAGCGTGAGCGGGCGCAACCGCGTCCCCTCACCGCCGACCAGCACGACTGCTTGCATCCGAACAATCATACCCATTGCGCAAAGCGACGGCTATGCCATGGAGTTGGCACTTCGCTATGCGAACATATGTTCGTGAGGCCACGCAAGAGATTTGATCGGGTCGGAATGCAGGCGTACATCGATGCGGGGAACGGGTTTATAAAGTGCCACGAGCGGTTCGGGATCGCGCATGCGACCTGGGCCAAGGCGATCGCGGCGGGAGACATTACAGTTGATACCTCCGGTAAACCGTACGCTGACGCGCGGAAGCGCTACGACTGGGCGGCGGTCCGGGCGTACTACGAGGCCGGAGCAAGCTACCGGAAGTGCCGGGAGCACTTCAGATTCTCGTCCGCGACGTGGACGAAGGCAGTGCGGGCGGGCCGACTCGTACCCCGGCGGATAAAGGCATGGACCGCTGAGGAAGCACTTGCCAATTCGCGATCGCGCCTTACGATCAAGCGCCACTTGCTACGGGCTGGTATAATCGTGAATCGTTGCGACTGGTGCGGCTTGAGCGAATGGAGGGGCAGCCCTCTGTCCATCCAAATCGACCACGTCAACGGCATCCGCGACGACCACCGCTTAGAAAACCTGCGGATGCTCTGCCCAAACTGTCACAGTCAGACGGATACCTTCGCCGCAAAAAACATCAGAAAATCGAACGGTTGATCCCGAGTCGTCTAATGGTAAGACGCTTCCCTCTGGAGGAAGTTATTGGAGTTCGAGTCTCTGCTCGGGAGCCACGGCCCTATCGTCTAGAGGCCTAGGACGCCGCCCTCTCACGGCGGTAACACGGGTTCGAATCCCGTTGGGGCTAAGTTT
>Ga0302279_10001368_pt1 | contig 34620 bp, 36 predicted proteins | sample III_Bog_N3_3_FD_194541 | JGI IMG/M metagenome (GOLD analysis project Ga0302279, IMG submission 194541) | Peat permafrost microbial communities from Stordalen Mire near Abisko, Sweden - III_Bog_N3_3 | ecosystem: Environmental > Terrestrial > Soil > Wetlands > Peat | place: Sweden: Abisko...
GGTCAACGGGAACGAAGCGGCTCATTGCGAGGCAGTCATGAATGCACTGCCTCAATTGTCCCGGACTACCTCATCGTTCGCTAGCCTGGAAAGCCCGACAGCCTCCTAGCCGCCACCGCCGCGCCCACCGACGACGACACCTTCGACGCCTTGACGCAGTTGGCCAACGTGGCCGGCCACGCGTCGACGCTGCTGTTCATCTACCGGCGCGACAACCCCGGCGCGAGCGACGTCGCGCAGGCGCTGAACCTCGAACTCACGCTCGATCAACGCGCGATCGACCTGCGCACGCAGGCGGTCAAGCTGCTGGGTGCGCAGGCGGCGCAGGCCTTGGCGCAATTGAAGGACGCGTCGGGCAAGGTCGATGTCTTCCTGGCCGAGGTCAAGGCCATCGAGGCCAAGCTGGCCATCGCGAGCGCGGTGATCGGGCTGGCCGCAGCGACGCTGGTGGGCGATGCCGGCGGCATCCTCACGGCGGTGGCGAGCACGAAGACGGCGCTGGATTCGGCGAGCAAGGCGTAGACAAACCTTGCCGGCCGGCAACCGGCCGCGCGACGAACTTGCGGAAAGCACGGCCGCCCGAAACGACGACGGCCCCGGCTGCATCGCTGCGGCCGGGGCCGGCTTCCTGCGCGAAGCGTCAGACGCCGCGTCCGCTGATCAGGCGGAACAGCACCGCGATGATCGCGATGACCAGGAGGATGTGGATCAGGCCACCCAGCGTCACCGAAGTGAGCATGCCGATGAGCCAGAGGATGACGAGAACGACGGCGATGGTGTAGAGCATGGTTTTCTCCGGTTGCTACTTCTTGATGCTGGTGTCGTTGACGACGCTCTGGACGCCTTCGACGGATCGTGCGACGGACGTCGCGCGTGCTTGTTCATCGGCGCTGTCGACAAAGCCGCTCAGCTGCACGACGCCCTTGTTGGTGGTCACGGCAAACTCGGTGCCGCGGGTCTGGTCGTCGGCCAGCAGGGCCGACTTCACCTTGACCGTCACGACCGAGTCGTCCAGCACGTTGCCGGCGGTGGACTTGCCGTCCTTGACCATCAGCTTGTTCTGAACCGACTGCACGCCGTCGACGCCCTTGGCCAGTTGCACCTCGCGGTCGGCCTGGGCCTGGTTGTCGACGAAGCCGCTCAGCAGCACTTCGCCCTTGTGGGTCTCGACGCTGGTGTCGCCGCCGTGGCCGACGCTGTCGGTCAGCAGCGCCGACTTGACCTTGGTGGTGATGACGGCGTCATCCAGGTGGCCGCCGGCGCTTTCCTGCGCGGCGACGGGCGTGTCGGGTCGGTTGCAACCGGCCAGCGCGAGGCCGGCGAAGGCGGCCGCGATGGCCAGGCCCAGTTGTAACGGTCTTGCTCGTGGGGTCATGGGTGTCTCCTGCTTGGCCTTGCGGCCTGTGTGCACCCATTCGGCAAGCACCGTGCCCGACAGTGGCCGCTAACCTGGGCCAGCGTGGCGTCAGCCCGGTGGGCCCGAAGCCCCTAGCTCATCGGGCCGTCGGCGCTGGCTTCCGATTCGACGGAAGGATTCAATCGAGGCTGCGCCGGCCCGTGCTGGCGCCCCCGCCCTCATCCAATGGAGTTGCACATGACCGATACAAGATTCATCGCGATCCCCGGGAGCGATCGCACGCCGGCCTTCGGCGCCTCCGCCACTCGCGCGGCCGATGCCCAGGCTTGGGTCGAAGTGACCCTCAAGCTCGCGCGCAAGGCGCCATTGCCGGCCCTGGACACCCGTCCGGCGCGCCCGTTGACGGCCGACGAGCTCGGCGCGCAGTACGGCGCGTCCGATGCCGCGATCAAACGCGTGTCCGACACCTTCGCCGGCCTGGGCCTGACCGTGCTGGCCAGCGATGCCGCCACGCGCGTCGTGCAGCTGGGCGGGCCGGTGCACGCGATGGAAGACGCGTTCCAGGTCAAGCTGATGCAGTTCGACGGCCCGCGCGGCGCCTATCGCGGCCGCATCGGCGCGCTGCACGTGCCGGCGGCGCTGGAGCACGACATCGTCGGCGTGTTCGGCCTGGACAACCGGCGCGTCGTGCGCCGCCGCCCCGACTCGGGCCACAAGCGCCACGCGATCGACCACACGGCCACGTCCGCCAAGAAGCGCCCGTGGTTCTTCCCGTCCGAGCTCGCCACCGCGTACGACTTCCCCGCCGGCGACGGCACCGGCCAGACCATCGGCCTGCTCGAATTCGGCGGCGGCTATTTCCCGGACGACCTCGCCGCGTTCGGCAAGGCCGCCGGCCTGGCCAGCCTGCCCACCGTGGTGCCGATCAGCGTCGACAAGATGCCCACCAACACCAACGACGAGGCCACCGGCGAGGTGATGCTGGACGTCGAGGTGCTGGCCGGCATCTGCCCGAAGGCGACCATTCCCGTGTGGTTCAGCCAGTTCACCGAGAAGGGCTGGGTCGACGCGCTCGATGCCGCGATGCACGACGCCAAGTACAAGCCGCAGGTGCTGTCCATCAGCTGGGGCTATGCCGAGGACGTGTCGGTGTGGACGGTGTCGGCCGTCAACCAGGTCAACGAGGCGCTGCAGGAAGCCGCGTTGATGGGCATCACCGTCTGCGCGGCCGCGGGCGACGACGGCTCGTCCGACGGCGTCGACGACGGCCACGCGCACGTCGACTTCCCGTGCGCCAGCCCGTACGTGCTGGCCGTGGGCGGCACGCTGCTGCGCACCGGCGCCAAGCGCACCGAGGTCGCCTGGAAGGACGGCGACGGACTGCGCGCCGACAACGGCGGCTCCACCGGCGGCGGCGTCAGCCTGCGCATCGCGCGGCCGGCGTGGCAGGCCGGGCTGGACATCGCGCCGGTCAACCCGGGCCAGCTCGCGGGCCGCATCGTGCCCGACGTGGCGGCCAACGCCAGCGCCAACACCGGCTATTTCGTCGTCGCCGGCGGGCAGCAGGAGATCAGCGGCGGCACCAGCGCCGCCACCCCGCTGTGGGCCGCGCTGGTCGCTCGCATCAACCAGCAGCTGGCGGCCAGCGGCAAGCGCGTGGGCTACCTCACGCCGCTGATGTACGGCGCGGCGGCGCCCGGCGCGGGGCCGTTGGGCAAGGTCGGCTGCAACGACATCCACAGCGGCGACAACGTCACCGCGCACGTCGGCGGCTTCAAGTCCACGGCGGGCTTCGACGCTGTGACCGGCTGGGGCTCGCCCAAGGGCAGCGATCTGCTGGCGGCGTTGACCAAGCTGTTGTAGGACCTAGACTCGGGGCGATGGAACCGAACCGCCGCCCCTTGAATGTCCTGGCCCTGTGCGGCAGCCTGCGCCGCGCCTCGATCAACGCGGCGCTGCTGCGCGCGGCCGCGCGCCTGGCGGCGCCGGACGCCGACATCGAAGTCCCGAACTGGCTCGGCCGGCTGCCGCTGTTCGATCCCGACCTCGAAGCCGAACCCGAGTTGCCGATGCCGGTGCAGGCGCTGCACCTGAGCGTGGCCAACGCCGACGCGATCCTGGTCGCCAGCCCCGAGTACGCGCACGGCGTCAGCGGCACGATCAAGAACGCGCTCGACTGGCTCGTCAGCTTCGAGCCCTTCATCCACAAGCCGGTGGCGGTGATCAACGCCTCGCCGCGCGCGCACCACGCGGACGACGCGCTGCGCGAGACCTTGCGCGCGATGTCGGCCGGGCTGGTGGGCGAGCGCTCGTTCGCGGTCGAGCTGCTGGGTTCAGGCATGGACGAGCACGCGATGGCCGCGTCACCGGCGGTTGCAGCGGTGGTCGCCGAGGCGATCGTGGCCCTGCGCGCGCAGATCGACCACCAGGACGCGACGGGCATCCCGGTGTTTCCCCTGCGCTAGCCCGCGCCGGCGCGTCGCATACTGCCTGCATGGCCCTTCCTCACGCAAGCCCGGGACAGATCGTCGACATCCTGTCCAGCGACGGCACGCTGCCGTCCGCCAAGTCGTTCGCGCTGTTCAAGAGCGCGCAGCTGGAGGTGATGCGCGTGGTGCTGCCGGCCGGCAAGGCCTTCCCGCCGCACCGCGTGGCGGGCGAGATCACCGTGCAGTGCCTGGACGGCCGCATCGACTTCAGCGTGGACGGCGCGTCGCAGGAATTGCGCGCGGGGCAGCTGCTGCACCTCGAAGGCGGCGTGTTGCACGGGCTGGTCGGCATCGAGGATTCGTCGGCGCTGGTCACCATCGTCCTGTGCAAGGCTTGACGGCGACGTTGCGCGCCTGCCGCAGCGGCGTGACAAATCGACGCGCATCCCCGTCCGTTTCCTGACTCGCTTGCATCCTCCCGCCAGCCGCGTATAACCGCGGCGTCAGGCGGACGGCACGACGCCGCCGGCATCGCTCAATCAAAGAGGAGTCAAACATGAAGCAATATGGCGCCGAGTTCCTCGGCACGTTCTGGCTGGTGCTGGGGGGTTGCGGCAGCGCGGTGCTCGCCGCCGCTTTCCCCGGCGTGGGCATCGGCCTGCTGGGCGTCTCGCTGGCGTTCGGCCTGACCGTCCTGACGATGGCCTACGCGATCGGCCCGATCTCCGGCTGCCACCTGAATCCGGCGGTGTCGGTGGGCCTGTGGGCCGCCGGCCGCTTCCCGGGCGACAAGCTGCTGGGCTACATCGTGGCGCAGGTCTTCGGCGCGATCATCGCCGGCGGCGTGCTGTACATCATCGCCAGCGGCGCGCCGGGCTTCGACGTCGCCAAGGGCTTCGCCTCCAACGGCTACGGTCTTCGCTCGCCGGGCGGCTACTCGATGGTGGCCGGCCTGGTGTGCGAGGTCGTGATGACGATGTTCTTCCTGATCGTCATCCTGGGCGCCACCGACTCGAAGGCGCCCGGCCAGTTCGCGCCCATCCCGATCGGCTTCGCGCTGACGCTGATCCACCTGGTCAGCATTCCGGTGACCAACACCTCGGTCAACCCGGCGCGCAGCACCGGCGTGGCGATCTACGCGGGCGCACCGGCGCTGGAGCAACTGTGGCTGTTCTGGCTCGCGCCCATCGTCGGTGCGGTGATCGGCGCGTATGTGTTCCGCCTGATCCGCGGCAAGGACGAGTGACGCTCTGCCAACGTCGCGCTCCCAGCCCACCGGAGCGCGACGGCATGGCCCGCAACATCGAGATCAAGGCGCGCGTCGCCGACCTGGACGCGCTCGCCGCGCGCGTCGCCGCGATCGCCGACAGCGGGCCCGTTGCGATCCCGCAGGATGACACCTTCTTCCGCTGCGCCGACGGTCGGCTCAAGCTGCGCGTGTTCGAGGACGGTCACGGCGAGCTGATCTTCTACCGTCGTGCCGACCGGGGCGGCCCGACGACCTGGTCGAAGGCGCGTACCACGACCTGCTGCGCGCGCGCTGAGCTTCACGCACCGCGAGCAAGCGGATGCGGCGTCAGGACGAGCCACGCGAACAGCGCGACGTTGCCGGCCACCGAGAGCCAGAAGCGGATGCGAAAGCTCCGCTTGGCCGTCTTGTGCCGCAACAGCTGCTGCGCCACGATTTCGCCCGGCCAGCCGCCGACCAGGCCCAGCCAGAGCAACATCGCTTCGCAGATGCGGTCGCGGCCCGCGCGCGCGGCGGCCTTGTCGACCGTGTAGAACACGCAGGCCAGCAGGCTGGCGCCCGAGTACAGCAGGTTGGCCCACGGCGGAACGCGGTGCAGCACCGCTGCGACGACGTACAACGTCGCGAAGGCGGCGAGGGCCGCGACGCTCGCGGCATCGAGTCGGCGCGGCTGCAGGCGTTGACGTGACGGCATGATTCGACTGTACGATGGAGCGCCAACCAACCAGGCAGGCATCATGCAGGTCCGCCCCTTCCTCGATTCCGACGAAGCCGCCGTCATCGCCTTGTGGGCGGCCGCCGGCCTCACGCGATCGTGGAACGACCCGCGCAAGGACATCGCGCGCAAGCGATCGGTCAGGCGCGAGTGGTTCCTGGTCGGCACCGAGGCCGGCGCCGTGATCGCGTCGATCATGATCGGCTACGACGGCCATCGCGGCTGGATCAACTACCTCGCCGTGGCGCCCGATCAGCGCAAGAAGGGCCACGCGCGCACGCTGATGCGCGAGGCCGAGCGGCTGCTGACCGCTGCGGGCTGCCCCAAGATCAACCTGCAGGTGCGCACCAGCAACGCGTCGGTGATCGCGTTCTACGAGGCGATCGGCTATGCGCAGGACGACGTGGTGTCGTTCGGGCGACGGCTCATCGCGGATGAGTGACGAGTGACAAGTGGCCAGCCGACGAGGCGACGCGACGCAGCGTCAGTCGACGATGCCTTCGATCCGCCGCGCCCGCACCCGCTTGCCCTTGACCAGTCCCGAGTTCAGCTTGCCGAGCACCTTGTCCGCGATCCCGCGTTCCACCGCCACGTAGGTCGACATGTCCGTCACGTTGATCTTGCCGATCTGCGTGCCGGCAAAGCCCATGTCCTTGGTCAGCGCGCCCAGCACGTCGCCAGGGCGGATCTTTTCCTTGCGGCCGCCCAGGATCTGCAGCGTGACCATGGGCGCGACGAGCGGCTTGTCGGAGCCGGCATCCAGCTCGGACAGCTTGTGCCACTCGGTCTGCGCCTTCTGCAGCACCTCGATGTTGCCGACGCGGCCCATCTCCTCCATGCTGGCCAGGTTCAGCGCCAGGCCGTCCTCGCCGGCGCGGCCGGTGCGGCCGATGCGGTGGATGTGCTGCTCGGTCTCGTAGGTGACGTCGACATTGATGACGCATTCGAGCCGCGCGATGTCCAGGCCGCGCGCGGCGACGTCGGTGGCCACCAGCACCGAGCAGCTGCGGTTGGCGAACTGGATCAGCACCTGGTCGCGGTCGCGCTGCTCGAGGTCGCCGTGCAGCGCGATCGCCTGGATGCCTTCGGCGGTCAGCACGTCGACGAGGTCGCGGCACTGCTGCTTGGTGTTGCAGAACGCGATGGTGCTCTCCGGCTGGTAGTGGCGCAGCAGCCGGCCGACGGCGTGCAGGCGCTCGGTGGGCTTGACCTCGTACCAGAGCTGGCGGATCTGCGCCGCATCGTGGCGCGACTCCACCGTCACGGTCTGCGGGTTGCGCATGAACTGCTGGCTGAGCCTGGCGATGCCTTCGGGATACGTGGCCGAGAACAGCAGCGTCTGGCGCGTCTTCGGGCACGCGTTCGCCACGGCCTTGATGTCGTCGACGAAGCCCATGTCCAGCATGCGATCGGCCTCGTCCAGCACCAGCGTCTTCAGGCCGGACAGGTCCAGCGCCTCGCGTTCCAGCAGATCCATCACGCGGCCCGGCGTGCCCACGATCACGTGCGCGCCGTGCTCCAGGCTCGCGAGCTGGTTGCGCACCGGCACGCCGCCCACCACCGTCAGCACCTTGATGTTTTCCTCGGCGCGCGCGAGTCGCCGCGTCTCCACCGCCACCTGCTCGGCCAGCTCGCGCGTGGGGCACAGCACCAGGCACTGGACGCCGAAGTGGCGCGGGTTGAGCTTGTCCAGCATCGCCAGCGCGAACGCGGCCGTCTTGCCGCTGCCCGTCTTGGCCTGCGCGAGCAGGTCGTGGCCCGCGAGCGCCACGGGCAGCGCGGCGGCTTGTATCGGCGTCATCTCCAGGTAGCCCAGCCGGGTCAGGTTGGCGATGACGGCGGGCGGCAGCGAGAGCGTGTCGAAGGAATTGGCAGGGACGGGCGGGTTCATTCCCCATTGTCGGCGATGCACGAAGTCGCGGAGTAGGATGGCCGCGCCCCGACGCTCCGCATGCTTCTCGGACGATGAACGCCGACCGCCAGTCCAGCCCCGCCGCCGAACGCAACCGCCAGCCGATGCTGGACGTGCTGCGCCGCGTGCTGCCGCCCTCCGGCCGCGCGCTGGAGATCGCCAGCGGCAGCGGCCAGCACGTGTCGTGGTTCGCGCGCCACCTGCCCGGCTGGAACTGGCAGCCCACCGAGTACGCCGCGACCGCGCTGCCATCGATCGCCGCATGGTGCGTGCTGGATGCGGACGACCTCGCCGAATCGGCATCGCCGCCCGCCGGCGTCGGCCCGCTCCCCAACGTGCTGCCGCCGCTGCAACTGGACGTCTGCGCGCCCGCGTGGCCCGTCGCCGGCCGCTTCGACGCCATCACCTGCGCCAACATGATCCACGCCTCGCCGCCGCCGACGCTGCCGGGCCTGATGCAGGGTGCCGGCCGCCATCTCGCGGCCGATGGCGTGCTGGTCACCTATGGCCCGTATGTGCTGGACGACGAGCCGCTGGCCGCCAGCAACGTCGAGTTCGACGCCTGGCTCAAGTCGCGCGATCCGAGCTGGGGCATCCGCCGGCTGGCCGACGTGCTCGCGCACGCGCGTGACGCGGGCCTGCGCCTGCGCGAACGCGCGGCCATGCCCGCCAACAACCTGATGCTGGTGTTCCAGCGCGAAGAGGCCTTCCGATGACCGACTCGATCAACACCGCCGACGCCTCGCCCGACGGCGTGCCCGCCGCGCTGGCGATCGCCGAGACGCGCGCCTGGATGCGCCGCGCCGTGATCGGCCTGAACCTGTGCCCGTTCGCCCGCGCCGTGGATGTGAAGGACCAGATCCGCTACGTCTTCAGCGAGGCCACCGACGCCGAGACGCTGCTCGCCACCCTGGTCGTCGAGCTGCAGCGCCTGGCCGACACCGACCCGCAGCTGATCGACACCACGATGGTGATACACCCACGGGTATTTGCCGACTTCGAGGATTTCAACGACTTCCTGGAACTCGCCGACGCGGCCGTCGAGGATCTCGACCTGGACGGCGTACTGCAGGTGGCCAGCTTCCATCCGCGTTTCCAGTTCAGCGACACCGAGCCCGACGACATCACCAACGCCACCAACCGCTCGCCATACCCCACGCTGCATCTGCTGCGCGAGGACAGCGTCGACCGCGCCGTGGCCGCATTCCCCGAGGCCGAGACGATCTTCGAACGCAACATGGCCACGCTCGAGAAGCTGGGCGCGCAGGGCTGGGCCGCGGTCCGCAAGAGCTGGGAAGACGACGCCGCGGCCGAGTTCGGCGGCTGATTCGAGATCGCCCGACTTTGCAACTTATGTAACCCGGGTGCACACTGCGGCCATGGTTCCGCCTGCTCCCACGTCGGCCGTCGGGTCGCTGCTCATCGTCGATGACAACATCGTCCAGCGCATGCAGGTGGTTGCGCTGTGCCGCGAACTGGGCGTCGAGATGATCTACGAGGCCGGAAGCGGCGCCGAGGCGCTGGAACTGCTGGCGCTGCTGGTGCTCCCGCCCGACGTGATGATCGTCGACCTCGAGATGCCGGTGATGGACGGCGTCGAGCTGATCGAGCTGATGCACGAGCGCCGGCTGTCGATTCCGCTGATCGTCTCGTCCAGCCGCGAGGTGGTGCTGATCAACACGGTCGAGACCATGGCGCGCAACCTCGGCATGCCCGTGGTGGCCGGCATCCGCAAGCCCTTGCGGAGCGATTCGCTGGCCGCGGCGTTCGACGGCTGGAACCGCGAGCAGGCCGAGCCGGGTGTGGTCGCCAGCGGCGCGCCGCTGGCGCCGCTCGATTCGCGCGAGCTCGCGCGGGCGATCGAGTCCGGCGCCATCGTCGCGCACTACCAGCCCAAGGTCGACATGGCCAAGGGCGTCGTGTGCGGCGTCGAGGCGCTGGCGCGTTGGACGCATCCGGTGCTCGGCGAGATCCGGCCCGACCGCTTCGTCGCGCTGGCCGAGCAGGACGGCCTGATCCACGCGCTGACCTTGGCGATGCTGCGCCAGGCCTTGGCCGCCGCCGCGCGATGGAACGCGTCCGGCCTGCGGCTGTCGATGGCGGTCAACCTCTCGCCGCGGCTGCTGGAGGAGCCGACGCTGGTGCGCGAGCTGTCGGCGCTGCTGGACGAACACGGCCTGGAAGCGCGCCAGATCGTGCTGGAGATCACCGAGAGCTCCGTCGTCGACTGCCTGGGCGTCGCGCTGGGCGTGCTCGCGCGCTTGCGCCTGAAGGGCTTCGGGCTGTCGATCGACGACTACGGCACCGGCTTCTCGTCGATGCAGCAGCTGGCGCGCATCCCGTTCAGCGAACTCAAGATCGACCGCGCCTTCGTGCATGGCGCCCACCAGCGCACCAACCTGCGCGTGATCCTGCAGTCGGCGCTGGACATGTCGCGCCAGCTCGGCCTCGTGACGGTGGCCGAAGGCATCGAGACGCCCGAGGACTGGCGCCTGGTGCGCGATTCGGGCTGCGGCGTCGGGCAGGGCTTCCTGATCTCGCCGGCCATGCCTGGCGAGGAATTGCCGGCGTGGGTCGAGCGGCATGCGCCGAGGTTGCGGGGGCTGGGCGCTTCGAACTGATTTGTCAGGGGCCCATCCGCCAGAGGTTCAGCCTGTCGATGCGGCCAACGCCTCGGGCAAATACGTGCCGTTCAGCGGTCGCAATCCGACGCATTCGATTTGAGCAGCCGCCCTCGGTCCGTGTGCTTGAGCACCATCCTGAACATCGTCACCCACCCCTTGGGCGTCTGCAATTCGCTCCACGCCTCGCAAGCCGCGTCGCCCTGGCGCGTCCACCGTGCACGGTAAGTCATGGTCTCGCCATCCGAGACGTAGCGCGCATCGACGAACAGCAGCGCTTCGGGCAAAGTCTCGACGCGGCCATGGCTGACGCCGCCGGCGCTTTCGACGTAGAGGAACTCGACCCGCCTGGCGGCGGCATCCAAGTCGTAGATCGTCTCGCCGATGACGTCGGGCTGGCCACTCCATTGGCAACGACGGCGGTAGCGGCGCGCGATCCGGGTGCCGAGTCTAGCGACAACGCGCCGCCATGGCATCCCGTCGGCGGAGCTATCCTTGGCGGCATGAAGCACGCCGGCCCCGCCACCCTGCAGACCCTCGCGGCGCTGCTGGCCCGGCTGCGGACCTTGCCCGGCATCGTGGAGCGCAGCCCCGGTTGTTTCTATCGCGGCTCGAAAGCGTTCCTGCACTTCCACGAAGACCCGTCCGGCACGCATGCCGACGTGCGCCTGCGCGGGCCGGACTTCACCCGCTTGCGGGTCGAGAGCGTGCAGGAGCAGGACGCCTTGGTCGCGCTGACGACCCAGGCGCTGGAGCGCGCGCCGCGATGATGGCGGCGTTCGACGCGGACGGCTTCGTCGTGCTGCCGCAGTTGCTGTCGCCCACCGAACTGGAACGCGTCGCCGCCGCGATGTCCGACCGCGCGGACGTCGGGGCGCGCGACCTGCTGGCGGCCGGCTGGTGCGCCGATCTCTCGCGCCGCGTGCAGGCGGACGCACGCGTGCAGGATGCGCTGCCGCGCGCGCACGTGCCGGTGCAGTGCACGTCGTTCGAGAAGTCGGCGCAGCGCAACTGGCTGGTGCCGGTGCATCAGGATCTGTCGATCCCGGTGGCGCTGCGCGTCGATCATCCCGCCTTGACCGGCTGGTCGAACAAGGACGGCACCTGGTTCGTGCAGCCGCCGGTCGAGGTGCTGGCACAGATGGTCGCGCTGCGCCTGCACATCGACGACTGCGGCCTGGCCGACGGCCCGCTGAACGTGGTGCCGGGCAGCCATCGCCACGGCCGCCTCGATGATGCGCAGGCGATCGCGCTGCGCGATGCGCATGGCACCGTGGCCTGCCCGGTGCCGCGCGGCGGCGCGATGCTGATGCGGCCCCTGCTGCTGCACGCCTTATCCAAGGCGACGGGCACCAGTCGCCGCCGCGTGCTGCATTTCCTGTTCGGACCGGCACGATTGCCGCATGGCCTCGCGTGGGCGCACGCGGGCTGACGCGTCAGCCCGCGCGCGTCACGCGAGCCCGTGCGCGCCCATCAGCGCGCGCAGGCGCCGCAGTTCGGATTGCAGATCGAGGATCAACGCCGCGGTGTCCAGGTTCGCGCCGAAGTCGCGTTCCAGCCGTCGCGCGGCGAGCGCGCGCTGCAGGTCGGCGCTGCGGAAGTGCCAGCGTTCGGGCGGTTCGTTCGGCGTGTCGACGTGCAGGATCTCGACCTCGACGAGCCTGAGCACCCATTGGTCTTCGGCACCGACGGCGCGGGCCAGTTCGCGCACGCTGAGCGGCGCCGATTCGATGACGGTGGTGACGGCGCGCATCTTCAGGCTCCCAAGTGCTGGCGCGGGTTGAACGACGGCTTGGCCTTCGCGAGTTGTTCGTAGGCGGCGCGGGCGGCGTCGGTGTCGGCTGGCGGCAGCGCGATCTCGAGCAGCAGGTACAAGTGGCCGGGCGTCTTGCCGGGCAGTCCGCGCTCCTTGAGCCGCAGCTTCATGCCGCTGCGCGCGCCCTTGGGGATCGTCACGTCGACCTGCGCGCCGGCCGGGGTCGGCACGGTCACGTGGGCGCCCAGCGCGGCTTCGGTGGGCGTGACCGGCAGCGTCATGTAGAGGTCGTTGCCTTCGATGCGGTACAGCCTGTGCGGCGCAATGCGCACTTCGAGGTACAGGTCGCCGGCCGCTTCGCCGCCGTGGCCCGGCAGGCCCTGGCCGGCCAGGCGGATGTACTGGGCGGGACGCACGCCGGCCGGGATGCGCACGTCCAGCGTGCGATCGACCAGGCGCGGCCGGCCCTGCTCGTCGATCTCCTGCGCGCGCAGCGACAGCTGGCGTTCGGCGCCGTGCAGCGCGTCCTCCAGCGAGATCTCGATGGCGGCGTGGTGATCCTCGCCGCGCTCGCGATGCTGCGGACCGCGCTGGGCGCCACCGCCCATGCCGCCGCGGTTGCCGAAGATCGACGAGAAGAACTCGCTGAAGTCTGCATGGTCGGCGGGCCCCTGCGAGGGGCCGCGATGGAACTCGTAGCCCTGGTCCCAGCCGGGCGGCGGCTGGCGGAAGCCCCCGTCGGGGCTGCCGCCGCGCGCGACGTGGTCGGCGAGCTGGTCGTAGGCGGCGCGTTTCTCCTTGTCCTGGAGCACGTCGCGCGCTTCGTTGATCTCGCGCATCTTTGCGTCGGCGTCGGCTTCCTTGCTGACGTCGGGGTGGTACTTGCGGGCCAGCTTGCGGTAGGCCTTGCGGATGTCGTCGTCGCCGGCGTCGCGCGCGACGCCCAATGCGCTGTAGTAGTCCTTGAAGTCCATGGCGGTGCGTGGGGGAGAGTTCAGTACGCCTTGTTTGCCGGGCGCCTGGCGTCGGCGGTCGCTTTGCAGCATACCGGCGCGAAGGCGCGGTGCGCCTGGTGCAGCAAGCCATTGAGCCCGACAGTGGCGATTCCCGACGGGCTCCGCTTTCCTATCTGCGGGCGGTTTGCAAGGTTTCAATCGCGCGTTCGCCGAATTCGAAGCGCGGCGTGGGATTCCGCTGCCGCCCGCCCGACGCGCCCCGTCATTTCTTCAGCGTGACTTTCACGTCGGTGACCTGCTCGGTATGGTCCTTGTCGCCATTGGCCATGTCGCGGTCGATCGTGTTGGGCGTGGTCCGCTGCGCGATGGCGCGCGCGGCGTCGCCGTTCTTCAGGTTCTCGCGCTGCACCTGCAGGCGCGGCGCCTTGGCACGGGCGTCGCGCGCGGCCATGTCGGCATCGGCCTGGGCCTTCACGTCCGCCGGCTCGGTCCGGGCCGACGGCACATTGTCCAGGCGCAACTGGCGGTTGCTGGTCGCCGCCAGCGTTCTCTTCTTGTGCGGCGCGGTCGATCCGTCGGCGGTGACGTCCTGGCCGGGCGCGGCGTGGGTCGCGGCGCCGCACGCCACGAGCGTGGCGGCCATGAGGAATCGGATCTTGTTCATCGCGGGCTCCTTGCGGCCGGATGGCCGCGCTCGAGCAGGACGAGGCAAGGCGCGCGCCCGCGCTCAGGCGTGGCCGGAAGCCGCCGCAGGCAGCGGCAGCGCGACCGCGATCTCGAGTCCGGGATGTGCATTGCGCAGCGTCAACGCGCCGCCGTGCGCCTCGACCACCAGCTTGCACAGGTACAGCCCCAGGCCGACGCCGCCGGTGCTGCGCAGGCGCGCCGCGTCCGCGCGGTAGAAGGCCTCGGCGGCGTGCGGCAGCTGGCTTTCGTCCATGCCGGGGCCGAAGTCGCGCACCACCAGTCGCACCGATTGCGGCGCGCCGGAGGTCGACACCACCGGCGCCTGACCGGACTCGCTGCCGTGGCGCAAGGCGTTGTCGACGAGATTGCGCAGCAGCAGGCGCATGCGGGCGCGATCCAGCGGCAGCGCGGGCAGCGTGTCGTCCAGCTGCAAGGCCACGGCGCCTTGGGCGGCCTGCGCGCCGCACTGCTCGCGGACGATGTCCGACAGCGTCGACGGCTCGGTCTGCAGGGCCGCGTGGCCGCCGGCCTGCACGTCGGCCAGTCGCTCGCTTTCCAGCAGGTCGGTGATCAGGTCGCGCATCTCGCCCAGGTCGCGCAGCAGCGCATCGCGCTCGCCGCTTTCGTCCAGCAGCTCGGTGTTCATGCGCGCGCGCGCCAGCGGCGAGCGCAGCTCATGGCTGATGGCCAGCAGCAGCTGGCGCTTGGCGTCCAGCATGTGGTGCAGGCGCGCGGCCATGCCGTTGATCTGCTCGGCCAGGTCGCCCAGTTCGTCGCGGTTGCGCGGCACGATGGGCTGCGAGAAATCGCCCTGGCCGTAGCGCACCGCGCCTTCGCGCAGGGCTGCCAGCGGGCTCAGCATGTGGCGCACCCAGGCGTAGGCGAGTGCGGTCAGCAGCAACAGCACGGCCAGCGTGGCCCAGCCGATGTGCTCGGCGCGCGCCTCGTGCGACATGTCGGCCAGGCTGAAGACGATGCGGTGGCCGTCCGGCAGCCGCCGCACCACGCGCCACAGGCTGGGGTCGATGTCGGTGCTCAGCGCGAGGTGGTAGGGCGCGCCGCCGCGCGGACCCGTGCGCGGCGCGTCGTCCGGTGCCGCGCGCGGGGGCCGGCGCGGCCCCGGCACCACCAGCGGCAACGGATCGCCGTTGGGCAGCGTGACGACCGGATGGCGCGGCGCTCGTGGCGGCAGCGCTTCGCCGGGCTCGGGCGGCGGCGGCATCGGCTCGTCGGCGGAGTCCCAGTTGACGTCCGGGCCCTCGATGCGGATGTGCAGCGGCAGGCGCTGCGCCAGCAGGCGGGCGCGGTCGACGTCCGGCGGCGAGCCGATCTCGGCGACCAGCGTGTCGGTGTAGTTCATCACCAGCGGCCGCAGGTACTCGTGCCAGCCGACGCGCTGCAGCACGTGCATGCCCAGCATGAAGGTGGTGCCTACGGCCAGCGCCAGCACGATGAACAGGCCCACCAGCCGAGCGCCCAGCGACGGGAAGCGCACGCGCCAGCGTGAAGGCGTCGCAGGCAGCTGGCGGCCGCTCATGCGTGCCCGCCCGCGAATGCGTAGCCCGCGTTGCGCAGCGTCTTGATGCAGTCCAGCGGCTCGAGCTTCTTGCGCAGCCGGCTCACCAGGATGTCGACGGCGCGCGTGTACAGGTCGGCGTCCTGCCCGCGCAGGCGATTGAGGATCTCGTCGCGATGGAACACCTTGCGCGGCGCCTTGGCCAGCATCGCGAGCAGCTCGAACTCGGTGCCGGTCAGTTCCACCGGCTCGCCCTGGCGCAGCACCTGGCGGCGCTCGAGGTCGATCTCGATGCCGTCGAACACCAGCTTCTGCGGCGCTGCCATCGGCGCGCGCGCGCGGCGCAGGATGGTCTGGATGCGCGTGAGCAGCTCGCGCGGCTCGAACGGCTTGGGGATGTAGTCGTCGGCGCCGATCTCCAGGCCGACGATGCGGTCCATCACGTCGCCGCGCGCAGTGAGCATCACGATGGGGATGTCCGAGTCGCGCCGGATCGTGCGGCACAGCTCGAAGCCGTCCATCTCGGGCAGCATCACGTCCAGGATCGCGGCGTCGTACGGCTGCGCGTGCAGCTTGGTCAGGCCTTCGCTGGGCGACGTGGCGCTGTCGAGCTCGAAATCGAAGCGGCGGAAATAGGTGGCGAGCGGCGCGGCGAGCAGCGCGTCGTCGTCGATCATCAGGATGCGGCGCATGGGCGGATGGTAGGGCCGAAAACGAAAACGAGGCAGGGCCTGGACGGGCGCTGCCTCGTTGGCGTCGGCAGGCAGGAGGGCGCCCGCCGTCGCGGTACTTCAGTTGCCGGCCGGTGCGGAGGCGCCGTGCGGACCGTGAGGGCCATGGTGGCCGTGTTCGCCGCCGGGGCCGCCCATGCCGCCCAGGCCGAAGAAGCCGTGGTGGCGGGCCGCCAGGTCGCGCACCTGCTGTTGCTGCGCGGCGTTGAGGCTGTCGAAGAAATCGCCGGTGGCGGCGATGATGGCCGGGCCGTTGGCCTGCATCTTGGCGATGTGCTGGTTCAGCAGGTTCTGCGCGCCGGCGCGGTCGAAGGTGTTGCCGGCGATCAGCGCCTTGGCGGCGGCATGCGGGTCGGCGCCTGCAGCCGGCGGCGTGTGCTGCGCCACGAACAGGTCGGCCAGCACCTTGAGCTTGGCGGCCTGGTTGGCGTCGAGGTTGAGCTTCTTGCCGATGTGCGCCAGCATCGTCGCTTCATGCTGCGCGATCTGCTCGGGCGTGGGCGGGCCGTGGTGGAAGCCGGTGCCTTGCGAGTAGGCGGCGACCGTGCCCAGCAGGGCGGTGGAGACTGCCACACCCACCAGGGTGCGCTTCAGCCAAGTCTTCATCATGATCTTCTTCCTTGCAGTTGGGGTGACGTGGCCACTGTCGTTTCGCCACGTCCTCATTACGCGCCATCACGGTGCCATGATGCTTTCAGCGCCGTATCGCCGTGTTTCGTTTTGTCTCGTGCAGCGCAAAGGCGACGACCCCGCATGCTGCCGCCGCGGCGCGTTTTGGTGCAGGGCAAATGCCCTGGACGCGGCCAGCTTTTCCAAGCGGAAACATTGAAAAGGCGTTCGACGGCCGATTTGAGCCGGTTTGACACAATCGACGCGAGGCAGCGATCGGCTCGGGCAGATCCGCAGGGCCGCCGACCCCGGCCAGATCAGGCCTGCGGCAGCCCGCCCGGCGCGCTGGTGGAATCGCGCACGACGAGCTCGTGCGGCAGCACCCGGTGCATCGACGTCGGCGCGGGCGCGCCGGGGGTTCCGTCCACCGGCGGCGACCCGATCAGAAGTTCCACCGCGGCACGCGCCATCGCGACCGTCGGCTGGCGCATCGTCGTCAGCGGCGGCCACACCAGGCTGCTGGCGGGCGAATCGTCGAAGCCGGCGATGGCCAGGTCGCCGGGGATCGCCAGGCCCTGTCGCTGCGCCGCGGCCAGCACGCCCAGCGCCATGTCGTCGTTGCTGGCGAAGACGGCGGTCGGGCGCTGGGGCAGCCTGAGCAATTGCTGCGCCGCGGCGACGCCGGAGTCGAAGCGGAAGTCGCCATCGAGCACCAGTTCGGGCACGACGTCCACGCCCGCGGCCTTCATCGCCTTGAGGAAGCCCTGCTCGCGCAGCGGCGAAGCGACCTGGTCGGCCGCGCCGCGGATGAACGCGATGCGGCGATGGCCCAGGCCCAGCAGCAGGGCAGTGATCTCTTCGGCGGCATGCACGTCGTCCATGCGCACGCTGGGCATGCCCTTGCGCTGGTACGCGGGCGACACCAGCACCGTGGGCGTGTCGCTGTCGACCAACGCCTGCAGCACGTGCGGGTTGTCGCACAGCGGCGGCGTCAGGATCATGCCGTCGGGCCGCAGCGTCGAGACCATGCGGTGCACCTGCTCGCCCAGGTCGTGCGCGTCGTTGTCCATGGACTCGACGACCAGGTGGTAGCCGGCCTCGCGGCAACGCATCGTCGCGCCCTGCTGGACGCCGGACACGAAGGCCGCGCTGGGATCGTAGTACAGCAGCCCGATCAGGTACGAACGCGCGCCGGCGAGGCTGCGCGCCGACTGGCTGGGCCGGTAGCGCAGGTCGGCCATGACCTGCAGCACCTTGGCGCGCGTGTCGGCGCGCACGCCGGACTCGTTGTTCATCACGCGCGACACCGTCTTGATCGACACGCCCGCCTGGCGCGCGACATCGCTGATCGTGGTGCTGGCCGATGGCGGCGTGGCTGGCTGGGAGGGGTTCGAGGTCATCGGCAGATGCTCCGCAGTTCGTCGGCCGCTGGCTGCTGCGCCGCCGGCGATGACGCGCGTGCGCGCAGCGCGTCGACCAGCGCGCGGTGCTCGGGCAAGTCGGCGAGCGCATGCTGCGCCGCCTGCGCGATCCGTGCGAACTCCAGGCGCGCCTGCGCCGGCCGCGGCCAGGCGGCGGGGTCGTGCGGCAGCGACGTGCGATACCCCATGCCGTACAGGACGTACTGCCAGCTCGAGAGCGGATACAACGCCAGGTCGGCGCTGAAGTCGAGCGGGCAGGGCGGCCGTCGGCGCCAGCGCGCGAGGCGCTCGCGCAGCGCCGGCGTCCACGAGGCCGGGTCGGCGTTGTCGCGCCAGAACGCTGTGTCGTCGCGATGGCTGAGCGCGTAGTGCAGCTTCAGGAAATCGACCGCGCCCTCGAAGCGCGCGCGCATCTGTTCGTTGAACTGGCGCGCCGCCGGCTCCAGGCCGCCGTCTGCCGGCAGCAGCCGGGCGATCAGGCGGACGGCCGATTCGACCAGGCCCACGCCCGAGGACTCGAGCGGCTCCAGCAGGCCGGCCGATGCGCCCACCGCCACGCAGTTGCCGATCCAGGGCGTCTCGCGATAGCCGGTGTCCAGCCGCACGTAGCGGGGCGTCATGGCCTCGGCCGCCGGGCCGACGTAGCGGCGCAGCACGCGCTCGGCCTGCTCGGCGCTGGCGTGGCGGCTCGACCAGGCATGGCCGACGCTGCGGTGGCCGTGCAGGCCGATGTCCCAGGTCCAGCCGGCCTCCTGCGCCGTGGCGATCGTGCACGCCGGGATCGCCGTGTCTGCGTCCGGCCAGGGCACCTGCAGCGTGAGCGCGCGGTCGACGAACAGCACGTCGTCCACCGGCTTTGCCGCGGCGCCCAGCGCGCCTGCGATCAGGGTCGCGCGCGCGCCGGTGCAGTCGACGAACAGGTCCGCCGTCAACGCGCCGTGCTCGCGCGTGACGACCGCGGCGACGTGGCTGCCGCCGCGCAGCTCGATGCGATCCACCGTCGCGTCCACGCGCTCGACGCCCAGCGACTGCGCGTGTTCGGCCAGCAGCGCGGCGAACCTGGCCGTATCGACGTGGTACGCATAGTTCAGGGGCCCGACCCAGTCGCCGTCGCTGGCGCGCTTGGGCGCGCGCGCGGCGCCGGCCACGCGCGGCTGCGTCGACACGGCGTCCGCGAGCGAGCGCGGCGTGTCGTCCGTGCTCGCCTGGCCCAGCAGCCAGTACGGCGTCAATTCGGGCATGCCGGGACGCTGGCTGGGCGCTTCCAGCGGGTGAACGTAGCGCTCGCCGATGCGAGACCAATCGGCGAAGGCCGTGCCCTGCCTGAACGTGGCGCCGCACGCTTGCACGAAGCGCGCCTCGTCGAGCCCGATCGCCGCCAGCATGCCGCGGATGGCCGGCAGCGTGCCTTCGTCGACGCCGGCCGGGCCGATGTCGTCGGCCTGCACCAGCGTCACGCGAACCCCGCCCGCCACCTCGCCCAGCGTGCGCGCCAGGAAGGCGGCCGTGAGCCAGCCGGCCACGCCGCCGCCGACGATGAGGATGTGACGGATGGGGTTCATGTCCTTGTCTCCGGGCAACGGCGCGCGCGGCGTCCTGCCGTTTCATGGGGCCGTCGCGCGTCCTGTCGTTTTCCCGGAGATGCTCGCGGCGCTTCTAATAGAGAATCATAGCGACAAAATTGACAACGCTGTCATTTCTTTGTTGACAACGTTGTCATGGACGTGGATCATGCGATCCATTGCTCGCAGACACGGTGCCGAAACGGCGCGGAAACGATGCGATGCGGCAGCGCTCGAGACAGGCGCCGGCCGTACCGCCCGGAGTATGCGCGAGCCGCCCGCTGGGCGGTCGGCGCCGATGACGAGCAGACATGCGTTCGCTGTCCACGACGGCACGGGCGCACTGCCAATAATGGAGACAACGTGACTAGTCGCGCTCAGCGATTCCGGCTTCGTTGCCGGATGCCGGAAGGCGCCGTCTCCAGGATGGTGGCGCTCGCGGCCGCCGCCTTGGCCGCGACCGCCGCCAGCGCCGCGACCACGATCACCGTCGCCACGTTTCCCGATCTCGACCGCGCCGCGAAGGCCGCGCTGCCGCGCTGGCATGCGGCGCATCCGGACATCGACGTCAAGATCGTCTCGCTGCAGTACCTGGACCACCACACGGCGATGACCACCGCGCTGGCCACCGGCTCGGGCCTGCCCGACGTGATGGCGATCGACTTCCGCTACATCGGCAAGTTCGCCGGCTCCGGCGGCTTCGACGACCTGAACCAGCCGCCCTACAACGCGGGCGCGCTGCGCTCGCAGTTCGTGCCCTACACCTTCGTGCAGGCCACCAACGCCGCCGGCCAGCTGGCGGCGCTGCCGGCCGACATCGGCCCCGGCACGCTGCTCTATCGAACCGACCTGATCGCCAAGGCCGGCCTGACCGAGGCCGACCTGACCAGGAGCTGGGACTCGTTCATCGCCGCCGGCGTCAAGCTCAAGGCCGCGACCGGCGCCTGCCTGGTGGCCGAGAGCACCGAGATCCTCGACATCCTGCTGCGCTCGGACCTCAAGGACGGCCAGGGCCTGTACTTCGACCGCTCCGGCAAGGTGCTGGTCGACAGCCCGCGCTTCGTGCACGCGTTCGAAGTGGGCCGCGCCGCGCAGAAGGCGGGCATCTCCGCCGACGCCACCTTGTGGACCAACGAGTGGGTGGCCGACCTGCGCTCCAACAAGATCGCCGGCCAGATGATGGGCGCCTGGCTCGCCGGCCACCTGAAGAACTGGCTGGCGCCCGACACCGCCGGCAAGTGGCGTTCGGCGCCGCTGCCCGCCGGCGCCTACGCGTCCTACGGCGGCTCGTTCTATGCCATCCCGCGGCGGGCGGCGCACAAGGTCGAGGGCTTCGAGTTCGCGCGCTTCATGACCGCCGACGTGCAGTCGCAGGTCAACTCGCTGCGCACGCTCGACACCTTCCCCGCGCTGCTGGCCGCGCAGCAGGATCCCATCATCGACGAGCCCATGCCCTTTCTCGGCGGCCAGAAGGCGCGCGAGCTGTGGCGCGAACTGGCGTCCAAGGTGCCGCTGATTCCCGTGGACAAGTACGACGCGATGGCCACCGACGTGATCCGCGCCGAGTTCCAGAACGTCGTCAAGCGCGGCAAGGACATCCACCTGGCCTTGGCCGACGCCAAGGACCTGATCGAACATCGCGCGCGCCGCTGACGGACCCGCCAACCTCGCCATGCACGACAGCCGCAACACGCTCACCAGCGACTCCGCCATCGCGCCGCTGCCGCCAGCGCCCTCGCAGGCGCAGGCAGCGCGCGCGCGCTGGCGCAAGCGTGCGCGCAAGCTCGCGCCCTACGCGTTCATCTCGCCGTTCTTCATCCTGTTCGCGGTGTTCGGCCTGTTCCCGCTGCTGTTCTCGATCTGGCTGTCGCTGCACCAGTGGGACGCGCCGGCCGGCCTGGCCGCGATGCACTGGGTCGGGTTGGAGAACTACTGGTACGCGCTCACCGACCCCTGGTTCTCCAAGTCGCTGCTGACCACGCTGTGGTTCGCGGTCGCCTCGGGCGTGCCGCAGCACCTGGTCGCGCTGCCGCTGGCGTTCCTGATCCACACCACGCTCAAGCGCAGCCGCAACTTCGTCGTCGGCGCGTACTTCGTGCCTTACATCACCTCCAGCGTGGCGGTGGCTCTGATCTTCACGACGCTGTTCTCCAAGGACTTCGGCGTGATCAACGCGATCCTGCCCGGGCCGCCGATCGACTGGCTGGGCGATGCCTTCTGGGCCCGCATCACCGTGGCCATCGTCGTGTTCTGGCGCTACCTCGGCTGGAACGTGGTGCTGTACCTGTCGGCGCTGCAGGTGATCCCGGGCGACCTGTACGAGGCGGCGACACTGGACGGCGCCTCGCGCTGGCAGCAGTTCCGCCACGTCGCGCTGCCGCTGCTGCGGCCCATGATGTTCTTCGCGATCACGCTGACGCTGATCGGCAACCTGCAGCTGTTCGAGGAGCCGTTCATCCTTATCCCACCCGACTCGGGCCTGGCCATCGACGTGATGACGACCGCGATGTTCATGTACCGCATGGCGTTCTCCGACGGCGACTTCGGCACCGCGTCGGCCGTGTCCTGGCTGCTGTTCTTCCTCATCGCGGCGCTGACCTACGGCAACGCGCGGCTGTTCGGCAAGGAAGGGACGGGCGATGTCGCACGCTGAACGCCTGACGCCGTCGCGCGTGATGACGCTGGCGCTGGTCGGCGCCGGCGTGGTCCTGCTGGCCGCGCCGTTCTGGTTCACGTTCGTGTTCGCCACGCAGGCGCGCGCGGACATCTTCCGCTCGCCGCCGCCGCTGTGGTTCGGCACGCATTTCCTGAGCAACGTGCAGCTGCTGCTGGAGCGCCTGCCGTTCTGGCGCAACCTGGGCATGAGCCTGTACGTGGCGACGATGACCACCGCGCTGAACCTGCTGCTGTGCGCACTGGCCGGCTATGCGTTCGCGGTGCACGAGTTCGCCGGCAAGAAGATCCTGTTCGCGCTGGTCGTGGGCTCGATGATGCTGCCCAGCTTCCTGAACATGATCCCCACCTTCCTGGTGATGGACCTGTTCGGCTGGATCGACACGCCGCGCGCGCTGTACGTGCCCGGCGCGGCCGGCGCGCTGGGCATCTTCCTGATGCGCCAGTACATCGGCTCGGCGATCCCGCGCGACCTGATCGACGCCGCGCGCATGGACGGCTGCGGCGAGCTGCGCACGTTCTGGAGCGTCGTGATGCCGCTGTGCGGCCCCGCGCTCGGCACGCTGGGCCTGATCACCTTCATCAACGCCTGGAACAACTTCGTCGGGCCGCTAGTGGTGATGCACAACGCCGACGACTACACGGTGCCGCTGGCGCTGCGCAGCATGCAGAGTCCCAACAACACCGAATGGGGCGCGTTGATGGCCGGCAGTGCCATCGCGATGCTGCCCCTGCTCGTCGCCTTCGTTTTCTCCGCACGCCGGCTCGTCGCCGGTCTTACCGCCGGCGCTGTGCGCGGCTAACTTCCTGCCTGCCATGACCTCTACCAAGTTCCCATTCCCCAGCCTTCCGGCCAGCTTCAAGTTCGGCGCCGCCACCAGCTCCGCGCAGATCGAGGGCACGTCGCCCGGCGACGGCAAGGGGCCGTCGATCTGGGACAAGTTCTGCGCCACGCCCGGCAAGATCAAGGACGGCTCGAACATCGACGTCGCCTGCAACCACCTGAACCTCATGCCCGAGGACGTCGAGCGCCTGAAGTGGCTGGGCGTCGATTCCTACCGCTTCTCGATCGCCTGGCCGCGCGTGCAGCCGCTGGGCCAGGGCGCCTGGAACGAGACCGGCTTCGCGTTCTACGACCGGCTGATCGACAAGCTGCTCGAAGCCGGCATCGCGCCGCACGCGACGCTGTTCCACTGGGACCTGCCGCAGGCGCTGCAGGAGACGGTCGGCGGCTGGCAGTCGCGCGAGACCTGCCACCACTTCGCCGCCTACGCGGCCGAGGTCGCGCGCCGCTTCGGCGATCGGCTGGCGACCATCGCCACCCACAACGAACCCTGGTGCACGGCCACGCTGGGCTACGAGACCGGCCAGTTCGCGCCGGGCCTGAAGAACCGCGCGACGTCGATCCAGGTCTCGCACCACCTGCTGCTGAGCCACGGCCTGGCGATGACGGCGATGCGCGCCGTCGGCGCCAAGGCGCAGCTGGGCATCGTGGTCAACCACACGCCGGCGGTCGCCGCCGAGAAGACGCCGTCCGACCTGCAGGCCGCGCGCATCGCCGACGGCCTGGACGTGCGCTGGTACATGGATCCGCTGTTCCGCGGCGCCTATCCGGCCGATGCGATCGAGTACCTGGGCGCCGATGCGCCGAAGATCGAGGCCGGCGATATGGCCCTCATCCGCCAGCCCATGGACTACCTGGGCATCAACCTGTACACGCGCAACTGGATCAGCACCAGTGATCCGAAGATCCCCGCGCCGGCGCCCAACGGCGTCAACGACATGGGCTGGGAGATCGTGCCCGACATCCTGACGCAGCACCTGATCCGCGTGACGCGCGACTACATGCCGCCCCCGATCATGATCACCGAGAACGGCATGGCCAACGCCGACACCGTCGTCGACGGCGAAGTGCCGGACACGGCGCGGGTGTCCTACCTGCAGAGCCACCTGGAGGCCGTCTCCAAGGCCGTCGCGCTGGGCGCCGACGTGCGCGCCTATTTCTACTGGAGCCTGCTCGACAACTTCGAGTGGGACTCCGGCTACGTCAAGCGCTTCGGCCTGTTCCGCGTCGACTACGACACCCAGAAGCGCACGCCCAAGGCGAGCGCGCACTGGTACCGGGACTTCATCGCCCAGCACAAGTCCAAGCGCTGATGGCTGAACTCCAACTGCAGGGCCTGCGCCGCAGCTATCCCAACGGCGTGACGGCGGTCGATGGCATCGACCTGACCGTGGCCACGGGCGAGTTCATGGTGCTGGTCGGGCCGTCGGGCTGCGGCAAGTCGACGACGCTGCGCATGATCGCGGGCCTGGAGGAGATGAGCGCGGGCCGGCTGCTGATCGGCGGCGTCGACGTCACCGACACGCCGCCTGCCGAGCGCGGCGTGGCGATGGTGTTCCAGAGCTACGCGCTTTATCCGCACATGACGGTGGCCGAGAACATGGGCTTCGCGCTGCGGATCGCCGGCCGTTCGAAGCGCGACATCGATGCCGCCGTGCATCGCGCCGCCGAGTCCCTGCAGCTGGAGTCGCTGCTCGATCGCAAGCCGCGCGCCTTGTCCGGCGGCCAGCGCCAGCGCGTCGCGATCGGGCGCGCGATCGTGCGCGAGCCCAAGGTGTTCCTGTTCGACGAGCCGCTGTCGAACCTCGATGCTTCGCTGCGCACCCAGATGCGGCTGGAAATGGCGCGTCTGCACGAGCGGCTGGGCGCCACCATCGTCTACGTCACGCACGACCAGGTCGAGGCGATGACGCTGGGCGACCGCATCGCCGTGTTCAACGCCGGCCGCATCGAGCAGGTGGGAACGCCCGAGGCCGTCTACCGCCAGCCGGTCAATCGATTCGTGGCAGGCTTCCTGGGCTCGCCGCAGATGAACTTCCTGCCGGCGGTCGCCGAGCGCGACGTCGCGGGTCCGGCCGTGCAGGTGGCCGGCGCAGGCCGCCTGGCCTTGCCGCCCGATTGCGCCACGCCGCTGGACAGCGTGCGCCTGCTGGGCGTGCGTCCCGAGCACTGGCAGATGACGCCGGGCGAGGGCTCGCACGGCCTGCAGGCGATCGTCGAACGCGTCGAGTGGCTGGGCGACGTGACGCTGGTGCACTGCCGCCTCGCCGGCCGCGACGCCGCTGCTGCGGGTGGCGAGACGATCAGCGTGAAGACGTCGCTGCCCGCCAGCGCGACGCTGGCGCAGGGCACGGCGGTGCGCCTGCAGGCGCAGCCGCGCGACCTGATGCTGTTCGACGTGCAGGGGCGGGCGCTGGCGGCTTGAGGACGCGGCCGCAGATCGGCCAGCCTCTTCAGCCAGCGATCTCTCGAGCCTCCCGGCCCGAGACGCGCGATCACTTCTTGGTCTTGAGCGCGTTCAGTGCGCTGAACGCGAGCGCCATCGCTGTGGGCGCCGCCGGCGTGGAGACGACGTTCGGGCGCGGCGCACGCGCATCGTCCTGCCGCGGCGGGCGGCGGTCGTCGTCTCGGCGCGGGCCGCGCGGCGCGTCGTTGCGCGGGCCGTTGTTCGAGCCACGCGGGCCGTCGGCGCGCGGGCCGCGGCTGTCGGGTCGCGGGCCATTGCGTTGCCCGTCGGGGCGCGGGCCACGCGGCGCATCCAGCGGCCCCCGCGGACGATCCACACGCGGCGCGTCCAGCGGGCCGCGCGGGCGATCCGCAGGTGCGGCATCGGTGCGCGGGCCTTGCGGACGATCGCCACGCGGGCCGCGTGGCGCGTCGGTGCGGGGACCGCGCGGGCCGTCCGCTCGCGGCGGCCGGGGCGCACGCGGCGCATCGGTTGCCGGCGCGCTGCCGTCGGCGGCAGGCTGCGCCTTCGCATCGCGCGGCGGGCGTGCGCCGCGCGCGCCGTCCGGACGCGGGCCGCGGTTGTTCGGCGGGCCGCGGCGGTCGCGGTTGAACGCGGGTGCCGGCGGCGGCTCGAGCGCTTCCTTGCGGGCACGCGCGATCAGCGGTTCGAGCTCGCCCTCGGGCACGCCCTTGGCGGCCGCGAATTCGGCCACGGGGAGCGTGTTGGCCTCGTATTCCTTGAGCAGCGTCGCGCGGTTGGCGCGCTGCTGCAGTTCCAGCTCGATACGCGCCTGGGTATTCGCGCGGCGGCGCGCCAGCTCCTCGTTGGCGGCCACCCGGTGTTCGTCGCTCAGCTCGTCGCCCGGGTTGCCGTCGAGGTCGAAGCGATGCGTCGCCTTGATCAGCGCGTTCAGGTACGCGTGGCTGCCGGTGTAGCGGCGCAGGAACGCGGACAGCTGCGGCTTGGTGAACAGGCCGGGCGAACGCGCCTGGATGTCGGCCTGGATGCGCAGCTTGAGCGGCTTGGGCGGATGGGAGAACAGGGCCGGGAACAACTTCTTGAGTTGCGGGCCGCAGTCCTGCTGCGCAGGGCGCGCGGCCGCATCGGTCGCGTCGGCCGGATCGGCGGGTGACGCGTCGGCGGACGATTCGGCCACGGCGGTCTCGGCCGGCGTTGTGTCGACCGCGACCGCGTCGGCGGCCGGAGGCGATTCCGGCGAGTCCGTGGCAGCTGCGGCAGCGAGAGTGGCCTCGGGCGCGGCGTCGGCTGCGTGCAGCGACACGGGCGCGGATTCGTCGCCTGCGGGCGGCGTCGAGGACGGAGGAAGCGAAGACATGCGGCAGCGGGAAGGAAAGCGGTGAAGAGGCGTATTGTCGCAATGATTGGCCCCACGTGCCGAATCGCGTGGTGACGACGCGTTCATTTCAACGCCCGGCCACCCGCTGTCGAGCTGGGCCGCCGGTCGCGCAGGCGGTTACCGCACGCCCGAAGCGGGTGTCGCCGCGGCCTCGGCTTCCGCCTTCGAGGCCAGCGCGCGCGCCACCGATTGCACGGCGGCCTGCGAGCGTTCGATGAAGTGCGCGTGCATGTCCTCGCGGATCTGTTCGGCGTTCGAGCTCATCTTGATGCCCACCGGCGAGCTCCAGAACGTGGCGATCTCGGCCAGTTCGTCGGGCGTGAAATGGCGCGCCATCACGTCGCCGGCGTCGGGCTTGCGGCTCTCGGCGAGGATGGTCGGCGCCAGCGTGGTGACCTTGCGGCCGGTGGCCGAATCGAAAAAGCGCGTCAGCTCGCGGATCTCGGCGGTCTCGAAATACCTGGCGTAGATCTCGTAGGCGGTGAAGGCGGCGAGCTCGTCTGCATCGAAGCGCTGCAGCGCGGCCTCGAGATCACGCCGGCCTTGCGCCAGCAGCGCCGGCACGCGCGCGTGGGCGGCGTCCGATTGCGCGCGATCGGCGAACTTGTCGCTGTCCAGGGCCGCGTGCGTGGCGTCCTCCAGCCGCGGCAGCGAGTCGCGCGCGATCTTGGGCGCCATCTGCGGCCAGACGTCGGCCAGCCGATAGGCCACGACGAACTCGGCCAGCGCCTGCCTCTTGTCGTCGGGCAGCGGCGCCGCCGCCGCGTTGGCGCAGGCGGACATGGCCAGCAGCGTGCAGAGCAGGGCGCGTGGCGCGAAGCTGGCGATCGTCGGCATCGTGGGCGGGGGATCGGGTGGATGACGGCCCATTCTCGCGCTGCGCGAATCGCCTTGCCCGTGCGCCACAATGCGCGCCATGGACACCCCCCGCCTTGCCATGCGTCTGCCGGCGCACGTGCTCAACGGCCTGGCCGTGTCGCTGGGCGTCTCCCTGATCCAGATCGCGCTCGTGCTGACCGCCGGCAAGCTGGCTGCGCTCGCCGCGGCCACCGGTGCGATCTGCGCCAGCCTCGCCGACCTGCCGGTCGTGCCCGCGCGCACCTGGCGCCGCGTGGGCATGGGCGCGCTGGCGGGTTGGGGCAGCGGGCTGCTGGTGGTGCTGCTGCGCGAGTCGGGCGCGGCCATGGGCCTGACCATCATGGGACTGGCGTTCTGTTCGGCGATGGCGCTGGCCTGGGGACAGCGCGCCGCGCCGCTGTCGTTCATCCCCATCCTGGCGCTGATCTTCACGCTGGCTGCGCCCAAGCCGGCCAACGCCACGGCGTTGTGGATCCACGCGGGTTGGTCGGCGGTCGGCGCGCTGTCGTATTTCAGCTGGGCGGTGCTGAGTTCGCGCGTGCTGCAGCCGCGCTATCGCACGCTGGCGCTGGCGTCGGCGCTGCAGGCGCTGGCCGCGTTGCTGCGTTCGCGCGCGGCCTTGTTGTCGCGGGCCGACGCCGGAGCGCCGCCGCCGTTGCAGGAGTGGATACGCAGCCAGGTATCGCTCGACGAGCGCCTGCAGGCCGCGCGCGACCTGCTGTTTCCCGCCGCCGGCCAGCCGCACACCGGGCCGGCGATCGCGGTGCTGCTGCAGGCCGTCGAGATGCGCGACACCCTGCTGGCTGGCGAGCTCGACATCGAGCTGCTGGGCCGCGACGGCCCTGCCGGCCAGTTGCGCGAGCGCCTGCGCACCCACGGCGTGCGCGTGGCCGACGCGGTCGACGCGATGGCGCAGGCCTTGCGCGACTACGGCATGCGGGTGCCGGCGGCGGCCGCGTCGCCGCTGGACGACACGGACATCGAGACCGGCGAGCCTGCCGCGTCGCATCCGGCGCGGGCGACGCAGGCGGAGACGGCACCGGCAGCCGCCGCGGCGGCGTCGATCGAGCCGGCGGTCGCGTCCGCCGCGACGCTCGCGCCGACGTCCTCGGTCGACGCGGGTCTGGCTGCCGCGGATGCCGCCGTCATCGGCGCGGCGGCCGCGCAGGCCGTGGCGCGATCATCGTCCGACGCGCGTCCCGACGTCGATCCCGCGAGCCGCGCGCACGACGCGGCCGCGGCCGCCCGCGCCCAGGCGCCCGCGCGCGAGCCGCTGTTCGCCGCCACCGATCCGCGCTATCCGCTGGCCGTCGCGTTCTACGGCCGCGCGCGCCAGATGGTGGCGGTGCTCACGCGCATGCAGGCGGCGTTGCGCGGAGAGGTCACGCCGCTGCCCTTGTCGCGCGACGAGCTGCAGGTGTTCATCTCGACCGAGGGCTGGCCGCTGGCAACGCTGCGCGCGCAGCTCAACACGCGCTCGCCCAGCTTTCGCCATGCGGTGCGCATGAGCCTGGCGCTGGGCATCGCCTACTTCATCGGCCGCGCGTTGCCGTGGGCCTCGCATCCGCACTGGCTGGTGCTGAGCGTGGCGGTGGTGCTGCGCGGCAACCTGGAGCAGACGCTGTCTCGCCGCAACGACCGCGTGCTGGGCACGATGATCGGCTGCCTGCTGGTGCTGGTGCTCGCGTGGTTCGGCGCGCCGTGGCTGTCGACGCTGGCCTTCCTCGTCGCGGTAGGCATCGGGCATTCGTTCGCCACCGCGCGCTACCTGGTCACGGCCTCGGCGGCCAGCGTGATGGCGCTGATGCAGGCCCACATGGCTGCGCCGGAAGGCGCCAACTTCGGCGTGGCCGAGCGCATCGCCGACACCATCATGGGCGCGGCGCTCGCCTGGGGCTTCAGCTACGTGTGGCCGTGGTGGGAGCGGCGCGGCATCGCCAAGCTCAACGAGCGCGTGCTCAAGAGCCTGCGCGCGCTCACCGCGCAGGTGATGCGGATGCCTGATCCCGCGCAGCCCGACCTGAAGCTGCGGCTGGCGCGGCGCGAGGTCTACGAGGCCGTCGGCGGCATCGCCTCTGCGGCGCAGCGCACCGGCGCCGAGCCGTCGCGCGTGCAGGTGCCGATGTACGCGCTGGCCGAGATGCTCACGCGCTGCCACGTGCTGATGGCGCAGCTGGTGGCGGTGCGGCTGCTGCTCGCGCGCCGCGGCGCTCAGTTGGATGCTGCGGTGGTGCAGGAAGCGCTCACCGAGACCTGCGTGGCCTTGAACCAGGCGCTGGATCATCCGGCCGCCGGCGCACAGGACGCAGCCGATGGCGCCGTGCCCAGCGAGGACGTCGACCACACCGCCGTGCCCACCGCCCTCCCCGACAGCGAGCTGCTGCCGTGGTTGCGGCGCCGCCTGCACCTGGTCACGCGCGCGGCGCAGCGCGTCGGGTTGGCGGCGCAGGCGTTGAACGCAGCGGCGCGCTGAGGGACGGCGCCGGATCAGCGCTTGCGCCTGGCCGCCTGCGACGCGCTCTCCGGCCGACGAGGTGGCCTACACCGCGTTGTTCCTGGCCAGCGACGAGGCGCGCTACATCAACGCCACCGACATCCTGGTCGACGGCGGCCGCTCGCAGCTGTACCACGAGCAGGCGCGTCGCGAACAGCATGCACGATCCCCGCTCCGATCGCTTCATCCGGTCGCGCCTCAAGACGCGCCACCTGGTGCTGCTGGACGAGCTGGCCTGGCGACGAACGGGCGCTACTCGCCCTGGGGTTGGTCGAGAAGGTCGTGAAGATCGATGGCCGGCGACGAGACGTCCTGGCGAACGCCGTCCAGATCGCACAGCACCACGAACTTGTGGCCTTCCTCGTCGATCGGCCGGACACCGTCCAGCGCGGAAAGCACGCCGAACAGCGTGCCGTCAGCGGCGTCGTCCATGGCCGCCACGACCATTTTTCGATCGACCGAGGGCAGGGACTTGAACCAGTGCGACAGGCGCACGAGCCGTTCCGAAGGCTGGCGCCCGCGCGGTCGCTCATACGCCGATATGCAATCGGAGACGGCTGCGTCGCGGCAATGCGCGGCCAGGGCGTCGACGAATTTCTGGGGGGAGATGGTCATGGGAATTCCCTCCTACTTGGCGGCTTGCGTGTAGTTGCGCAAGACATAGGGCGCGCCCAGCACCACGGGCTGCCCGACCTGCCCCAGTTGCAGGGACAGGTTGATCGTGCCACCCGAATGGTTCTCGCGTGCGAGGCCCGCGATCGCCACGACCGCCATCTTCGACGTCAGCGTGACCGAACCTGACATCATGCTCGTGTAGGGCGCGTCGGCCATCTGCAGCTGAACCGGGATGGTGGCCTTGGCGTTGGGATCGTCGGAATCGAGACGCGCCCAGAGGATGGCGCGCAGCTCGTCGCCCTTGTGGATGTCCGCCTGCACCGGCATGACGGCGCCGACGTCCCAGGGGTTCGGCAGCTTCTTGCTCAAGTCCACGCGCACGCAGCTCTTGCCGACGGCATCGCAGGGCACCTGCTGGTTGGTCTGCTTGTCGCCGTAGACGTTCCAGGCGGTGGCGCGCGGCGTGTTGATCACGAACTCCATCGCCGGGTCGATCGCGCTTTGTACCGCGGCCTTGATGGCCGGATCGGCCTGCTCGGGGATCAGCGCCCCGTGGATGGCCTTGACCCAGCCGTCCTTGCCCATGTCCCACACGACGAAGTCCGAATCGAACTGCCAGTACGACCAGCCGAAGCCTTGCGCCTCTGCCGTTCGCGCCACGGCATCCGTCCAGACCACGCGCTGGGCCATGCCGGCCTTTTCCAGCGCGCCGAACTCGCCCAGCAGGATCGGCCGCTTGTTGCGCTCGCCCCAGGCCGCCACGGTCGCGAAGTCCTTCTTCAGGCGATCGCGGTCGAAGCCCGTGCCCCAGGTGACGCCCGACAGGTTGACGTACTGCGGAGCCCACGACGCGCCCTGGTGCGTGAACTCCATCGGGGTGTAGTAATGGAAGGTCACGACGATGTTGCGGTCGGCCGCGGGCAGCTTGAGGTTGCCCAGCTCGTCCATCGAGTTCCACTTGCGCGGGCCGATCACCACGCGGCGCGTCGGATTGCTGGCGCGAATGATGGCCAGGTTCTCGGCCAGCACGTCGTTCCAGACGTCGTTCATGTCGCCGTTGGGTTCGTTCAGGATCTCGAAAAGCACGCCGGCCGGCGCATCCTTGTAGCGCGGTGCGATCTGGCGCCAGAAGGCCTGCAGCTTGAGCCGGCAGCCCGGCGCGTCCTTGGCGCAACCCTCGAAGTTGTGCTCGTCCAGGATCACCTGAAGGCCGGCCTTCAGGCCCGCGTCCACCAGCGTGTCCAGGGTCTTGAGCCAGGCCTGGGAGAGCTGCCCGTCCTTGTCCATGTGGGCGAAGGCCTGCAGGTTCATGCGGACGTGGTCGAAACCGCCGTCCTTGATGGCCTGCATGTGCCGCGGCTGGAAGCGCGCCTGCGCCGGGTCGGTCCAGATCGGGTCATAGCCGACGATGTTGACGCCGCGCTTGAGGGCCGGAGCCGCCTCCTGGGCCTGGGCGGGTGCCAGGCAGGCGCAAAGCAGCGCCATCAGCGACAGCAGCAGGGGGCGGCGCGCGATCTTCTGGAACATGGATGGATCTCCGGTGAAATGGCCGGGTAACGGCTCTCTTGATGTTTGAGCGAGCGACATTGGCGCGTGGCCTGCGTCCGCAACGACCTGCGCTGTCGGGCCGGCAGCGCCCGATCAGTTTGAAATTGGCGCTGAGGCAGGCGAATAGGGGTTTGCGCGGCAGTTGCTCGCGCGCATTGCGTCAAACCCGTGCCGGCCGGGATGCCTTGCCTCGATCGAGTCCGGCCGGGACCGCTTGATGGACATCCGATCGCGAGGATGCACGGTCGGGCCAGTTCGTCGCCCGACGTCAGTCGGTGACCTTGACCCAGTCGTACAGCGCCTGTCCGCCGCCGCCGTTGTAGCGGCCCAGGAAGTTGACGGCGCTCGTGGAGTTGTCGCCGGTCCAGTGGTTGAGCATCAGCTGCATCGGCGCCGAGATGCTGGTGGTGACGCGCCGGAACTCGTGCTCCGTGCCGCTGCTGTCGACCGTGAACCAGCGCACGTAGGTCGGCCGCCATTCGAAGCCGAGCGTGGTCCAGCCCGGGGAGACAGCGAAGTCCTGGTAGTTCTGGACGTCGGCCAGCCAGGCGTTGGTATGCAGCGTGCGCCCCGAGTTGATGAACTCGATGTCGATCTCGTCGTGGCTGGGCGTGCCGGCCGTGCCCGTGTACAGGAAGAACGAGCTGTCGGCACCCGCGATGTTGCTGGGCTGCATGCGAACCTCGAACTTGCCGTAGGTGAAGCTCTGCCAGGTGCGAATCTCCGCGCATTTGATGGCGCTCTGGTTCGAGCTGTTCACGTTCAGGATGAGATTGCTCGACGCCAGCCACACTTCGCTGTACGCGAACGTGCAGCCGAACGGACTGCCATTGGCCCAGTTGGAGACCTGCCAGTTGGCGCTGTTGGGACCGCCGGTGCCGTCGAAGCCATCGAAGAAATTGGTGGCGTGGGCGGCCGGCGCGAGGGTGGCGGCGAGCGCGAGGGTGGTGAGGATCTTTCGCATGTCTGTCTCCGGTTGGTGTTTTCCGAGCGACAGCCATCGTGGCATCGACGGCACCATCGAACCGGTGCGTTCTTGCGCAGACCTTGACGGATCTTGCGAACTTCCCGCGCACGGCTGAGCCTCAGCAAACGCGCGGTTCGACGGGCATGCCCAGCCGGCAATGCACCGCGCCGCCGCCCGGCGCGCCGTGAGCCGGGTCGTAGCGTTCGAAGAACGGGCCGATGGCCAGCCTGAACGGGGCTTGCGGCAGCCACTGGAACAGCATCGCCTCCCAGCCTTCGGCGATGTCCTCGGCGGGGCCGTCGTACTGCAGCGTGGCCACCCAACGCGCCGGAACGCGCTTGTGCAACAACGGAGGCGCGGGCAGCGCGGCGGCCGCGGACGGCGGCAGCTGCACGCAGGCATCCATGCGGCAACGGTCGGGGCCGGCGATGCTGGGGTCGTCCAGGCCCATGAACAGCAGCGGTTGCCCGGCGAGCCCCATCGCATGGACTGCGCCCATGAAGCGCTCCCACAACGCGGGTGCGAGGCCGAAGTCGCCGCGGTCGCGCATGTACAGTACGTCGAGCGGCGGCTCGCGCGTGACCGTGATGCGCGGCACGTGGCGCAGCCCGCGATCGTCGGCCGGCGCGCGGCCGGCCGCCCAGCCCCCGTTGCGCCAGCACGATGGCGTCATCCCGAAGCGTTCGCGGAACGCGCGCGCGAAGCCTTCCGGGGACGAGAATCCGCAGCTCAGCGAGATCGCCGTGATCTTCTCCTCTGGGCAGTGGCGCAGCCGTCCCGCGGCCACTTCCAGGCGTCGCCGTCGCACGAATTCGTTGAGCGTCTCGCCGCTCCAGCGGTGGAACAGGCGATGGAAATGGAAGGGCGAGATCGACGCCAGCGTGGCCATCCTGTCCAGGGACAGTTCGGCATCCAGATGCGCATCGACGAAGTCGACCACGCGCTCCAGACGTCGCACATGGTGGCCGTGCAGCGCCAGCGGTGCGCGCGCGGCGGCGGACAGGGCGCTGGCCCGCACCGGGTTTGGCTCGACGGGGAGGGCACTGCGCGGCCCATGCGCGACCGTTTGGCTCATCTCTCGGATCGAATGGTGGGTCGACGTCAACGTGCGCGTCATGAGGACGACCGCAGATCTGCATGAGTTGCGGCGCGGATGCAGACAGAGCTGCCGGGTCGCAACCGGGCCCACCAGTCTAAAGCGATGAAAGCGCTTTCAATGACAGTGGAAACACGGAGGCCGGTCCGAACGGACGGCCCCCCGTCTGCCTAGCGATTGCGCTTGGCAGCCCTGGCC
>Ga0302279_10001369_pt1 | contig 34580 bp, 30 predicted proteins | sample III_Bog_N3_3_FD_194541 | JGI IMG/M metagenome (GOLD analysis project Ga0302279, IMG submission 194541) | Peat permafrost microbial communities from Stordalen Mire near Abisko, Sweden - III_Bog_N3_3 | ecosystem: Environmental > Terrestrial > Soil > Wetlands > Peat | place: Sweden: Abisko...
CAGTTTCTTCTCCACCGGCTCGGCGGCGATCACCTTGCGCAGGGTCTCCTCCAGGCGCCGTAACGGTTCCCGCCCGTCCATGGGCAGGAAGATCCCCGCCGTCAGGCGATCCCTGGCCGCGGAGGGCTCCAGCAGGACCGACGCGGCCTGGTGTCCGAGGCTGTCCCCGGGGCCGGCGTGGCGCCGGCCGAGGGGAAACACCAGCCGCCTCAGCAGCCAGGCTGCCGGCCGGCTGGGCAGGTTGCGGAACAGGCCGTCGAAGCTCTCCTCGATCTTCTGCAGGCTGGTCTCGCAGGCCCAGCGCAGCAGGACCAGGTCCCCCGCGGGCCGGCCCCGGTCCTCGAACTGTTTGAGCGCGGCGGAGATCAGGTAGAGGTGGCTGAGGATGTCCGCGCACCGCCCGGACAGTTTCTCCTTGCGCTTCAGCCCCCCGCCCAGGGTCAGCAGGGCCACGTCGGCGGTGAGCGCGAAGGCGGCGGAGAACCGGCTGACCGCCTGGAAGTACCGGTGGGCCGGCCCACCTGGCGCCCGCACCAGCACTCCCGCGGTCAAGCCGTGGAAGCAGGCCCGGGCCGCGGTGGACAGGCCGAAGGCCATGTGGCCGCCCATGTGCCGGTCGAAGTCCGCCAGGCCCCGGACCGGGTCCGGGTCGCCCATGGCTTTCATTTCGTTCAGCACGAAGGGATGGCAGCGGATGACCCCCTGGCCGAAGATGATCAGGGTCCGGGTGAGGATGTTGGCCCCCTCCACGGTGATGCTGATGGGGATGGCCTGGTAGTTGCGCCCGAACAGGTTGCGCGGGCCGATGCAGATGCCGCTGCCGCCGATGGTGTCCATGCCGTCGTTGAGCACGGCGCGCATGCGCTCGGTGCATTGGTACTTCACGATGGCCGAGATCACCGAGGGCCGCTCGCCCTGGTCTACGGCGGTGCAGGTGAGCGTCCTGGCCGCGTCCATGAGATAGGTGTTGCCGGCGATCCGGGCCAGGGCCTCCTCCACCCCTTCGAACCGGCCGATGGAGAGACGGAACTGGCGCCGGATCCTCGCATAGGCGCCCGCGGCCATGGAGACCAGCTTGCCGCCCCCGGTGCTGAGGGCGGGCAGGGAGATGGAGCGCCCCGCGGCCAGGCATTCCATGAGCATCTTCCAGCCGTTGCCGGCTCCGGCCGCCCCGCCGATGATCCAGTCCAGGGGGATGAAGACATCCTTGCCCCAGTTGGGCCCCACCTGGAACGGGATACCCAGGGGGTTGTGCCGGGAGCCGATGGTGATACCCGGGGTGCTGGTGGGGATGAGGGCCAGAGTGATGCCTTCGCCGCCCTGCTCCAGCAGGCCCTCGGGATCGGTGAGCCGGAAGGACAGGCCCAGCAGGGTGGCCACCGGGCCGAGCGTGATGTAGCGCTTCTCCCAATTGATGCGGACCCCGGTGACCTCCCTGCCTTCAAAGCTTCCCCGGCAGACCACCCCGGTGTCGGGCATCGACGCCGCATCGCTGCCGGCGTCGGGGCCGGTAAGGGCGAAGCAGGGGATCTCCAAGCCCCGGGCCAGGCGCGGCAGGTAATGGCTCTTCTGCTCCTCAGTCCCGTAATGGTTCAGCAGCTCCGCAGGACCCAGGGAGTTGGGCACCATGACCGTCACCACCCCGGTGACGCTGCGGCTGGAGAGCTTGATGATCACCTGGGAGTGGGCCAGGGCAGAGAACCCCAGCCCGCCGTAGCGCTTGGGGATGATCATCCCCAGGAACCCCTTGGCCTTGAGGAACTGCCAGACCTCCGGCGGAAGGTCGTGGAACTCCTCCACGATCCGCCAGTCGTCCAGCATGCCGCAGAGTTCTTCCACCGGACCGTCCAGGAAGGCCTGCTCCTCGGGGGTCAGGCTGGCGCCCGGCTGGGCCAGCAGCTTGGCCCAGTCAGGCCGGCCGCTGAACAGCTCGCCATCCCACCATACGGTGCCCGCTTCCAGGGCTTCCCGTTCAGTCCTGGACAGGGGCGGCAGCTTGCTCCGGACCAGGCCGAACAGGGGCCTCATGACCAGAGCCCGGCGCAGGGCCGGCACGTTCAGGGCGATGGCCGCCACGGCGAAGACGGTCCAAAGCCCCCAGCCGGTCCCGGCCGCCCAGGGGGCGCCAGCGTAGGCGGCGGAAACCTGGAAGGCCCCCACCATGGCCGCCACCGCCACGGTCCAGATCGGCAACCGGCTTCTGAAATAGGCCAGCATCCAGGCCGCCACCAACGCCACCACCGTAATAATGCAGTTTCTCATGCGCCTTCCTTGTCAAAATGCGTGCCGATCCGAAGCCAGTCTACGCAATTTCCAAGTTTGGGCAACCGGAGAAACTAGAAGATTTCGGCGAAAAAGTCCTTCATGTGCGCCCAGCTCCGGGTGGCGGCGGCCTCGTTGTAGGCGACGCCCTTGGAGTTGTCGTTGCCGGCCTCCTTCTGGGTGAAGGCGTGGACCGCGCCCCCATATGCGATGAAGGTGTAATCGGCCTTGGTCTGGCGCATTTCGTCCTGGAAGGCCGCCACATCCTTGGGCGGCACATTGGGGTCATCGGCGCCATGGCAGACCAGCACTTTGGCCGCGATCGTCAAGCCGGCGGGATCCGGGGGAAAATCCAGCCCCCCGTGGAAGGAAACCACCCCCTTCACTGGCATCCCGGCCCTGGCCGCCTCCAGCGCCCCGGTGCCGCCGAAGCAGAAGCCGATCACCGCGATCCGGTTGGGGTCAACTCCGGCCTGGGCCAGGAGGGTGGTCAGGCCGGCGCGGATGCGCCGTCGGTACAGGGCCCGGTCGCCCTTGTAGATCGTCGCCTGGGCCGCAGCCTCCTTGACGTCCTTGGGCCGGACGCCTTCGCCGTAGATGTCGGCGGCCAGGGCCACATAGCCCAGGGCCGCCAGCCGGTCGGACTCCATCCGTTCATGGCCGGTGAGACCCATCCACTGATGGATGACCAGCACGCCGGGAACCAGTCCCTGCACCGCCTTGGGCCGGGCCAGATAGCCCGCCAGGGGCACCTGGCCATCCTGGTAGGCGAGATTCTGACCCGCCAGCAGCGGCAGGGTGGCAAGGGTGAGAGCAAGGGCGGCGCGGCGCATGGATTCCTCCGGGATGAAAGAAGCATCCTAGCGCTTTTTGCCAGGCCCAAGGCCGCAAATTCATCCTTGTTCCGTGGGATGCCGGTGTTCACCCCGATGGCGCAAGGCGCCGGCCAGGGCCTGGCCGGCCTCGTCGGCCGGTGGCTCCCCGGGCGGGAGCAGGTATCGCGCCACCCATGGAACCTGCCGCAGGCCGAGGAAGAACGCGTTGCAGGCGGCGCAAATCAGCAGATGGAACCGCAGGGATAGCCGCTCCCGGAAGGACAGGGTTCCTTCGGTGTAGTCGGTAAGCCGTTCCCGGACCTCCCGGCATGAGGGAAAGATCTTCATGATGCCCTCCCTTGGATGTGGACGCGCAGGCGCTCCTGGATTTGCACCCGGGCCCGGTGCAGGCGCTGGCGCACGGTGGCCGCGGCCTGATCCAGCTTCGCCGCGATGTCTTCGGTCGACCAGTCTTCCAGGTCCCTCAGCACGAACACCACCCGCTGCGCGTCGGGCAGGGCGTCCAGAGCCTGGAGCAGGCATTCCCGCAATTGGCTGCGCTCGGCTTCGGCCAGGGCCAGGGGTTCCACGCTCCACTGGAGCGATTCCCGGGTGTCCAGGTGGTGCCCGGTCCGGTCGAACTCGCCCAGGCCCGGCAGCACATCCATGGATTCCTCCCGGAACCTTGCGTTACTCCGCCGGAACATCAGCGCGGCATTGATGCAGACCTTGTAGGCCCAACTGCTGAACCGGCTCCGGGCCTGGAAGCCTGGAAGGTCCTGAAAGATGCCCAGGAGGGCGTTCTGCAGGGCGTCCTGGGCGTCCGCTCGATTGCCCAGGATGCGCAGGATCCCGTTGAAGAAGAGTCCCAGGTACGGCGATACCAGGGCGCCGAAGGCATCGGAATCCCCGGCAGCGGCCTGTTCGATCAGATCCTCTTCCGTCATGAAACTAGGGTGCCCTGTTTATGGCCGTTGTGACCGGATGTTTATGATCCGGACCCGGGTTCGGTTCGGTGATACTGAGTCGCTTTTTCAAGCAGGAGTTAAACATGATTCTTTTCAAACCGGCGCTCCGGGCCCTGGCCTTGGCCCTGACCCTCTCCGCCACCGCCCCGGTCCCGGTCCTGGCCTTCCGGCCCAAGCCACCCACCCTGATCCAGCCTTCCCTGGCGACCCGGAAGGGCGATCCCGCGACCTGGTCGACCTTCCAGGAATGCATTGCCTATCTGGAGCGGTGGGCGGGCCGGGACCTGCCCGACTGGGTGGTCCACTCCTCCATCATCAGCTATACGACCCGGAGACCGCTCTACGACCCGGACGGATCGCCAAGGCTGGATGCGGCGGGAAACCAGCTCTGCGAACAGGTCCCGGTGAGCGGCCGGGTATTCTTCCCACCGGCCTGGCGGCTTCCCTCACGCCCGAGGCTGCCCCTGGTCATCTACACCCACGCCACCATGCTGGAGAAGACCCAGGTGCCATCCGAGTTCGGAGGGCACGAGTGGATGCTCGGCGCGGCCGCCGCGGCCTACTATGGCTTCGCCGTGGCCATGCCGGACCTGCCGGGCATGGGCGGGAATTCCCAGAACTACCACCCCTTCTGCCACGGAAAGTCCCTGGCCTATGCCAACCTTGACGCCCTGCCCGCCCTGGATCGGCTGGCGGGCGAGGACGCCTACCTGGTCCGGCACGGCTATGGTTGGGACCGCAGGCTCTACCTGCTGGGCTATTCCGCCGGTGGCTATGGCGCCCTGGCCACGGTGAGGGAACTGGAGGCCCACCCCGGGCAGTACGGGAGCCGGTTCAAGTTCATGGGCTCCGCCTGCATGGCGGGCCCGTTCGATCTATCCGGCACCACCCGCCAGCAGATCATCGACCCGGCCAAGCCTTTCGCCCATTGTTTCTATCTGCCGTACGTGATCATGGCCTACCACGGGATCTACGGGGACCTCCTGGACCCGCTGGCGGCCTTCACCCCGGCGCTGCTGGAGGACCGGGAGGATGGCAACGTCCTGCAGTGGACCGATGGAAGCATGGACGGGCTCGAGGTCGACGCTCTCATCGGCAGGCGGCTGGGCGTTCCAGGGGATGCCGTGGTGCTGCGCCAAACCCTGAATCCCGAATGGGTGGCCGGGAATCTGGACGAACCGGCCTATGCCACCGGAGCGATCCGGAAACTGCTTCAGGAAAACGACCTCTGCCGGGGCTGGCGGCCTACCCACCCGATCCTCTTCTGTCAGAGCATCTGCGACCAGGATGTGGTGATCCAGAACACCTACCACACCATGGAGGGTCTGGGTGATGAGATCATCAAGGCCGGGAGCGACCCCAGCCGGTTCCTGGCGTTCCTGCCCATCGGCTCGCCCACCGATCGCATCACCCATGTGGAGGGGGCCCTGGTGGCCATTCCGGCGGCCTTCAACTGGATCTACGTCGGCATGCCCATGGAATGAAGGCGGATCAGCTCCAGTTTGCCCCGGCGGGGGATGCGCTTGATGGCGGCCTCCCGCCGGGTCGCGGCCGAGCGGTCCAGGGAGGCTTCCTGGTAGACCAGTTCCAGCGGTTCCCGGCCCCGGGTGTAGCGGGCGCCCCGGCCGCTCCGGTGCTGGGCCAGCCGGGCTGGGACATCCAGGGCGATGCCGGTGTAAAGGGTACCGTCCCCGCAGCGGAGGATGTAGATCCACCAGGTTCGGCTGGGATCGGCGGCCATGGGGCTCCAGGTCAAGCTTGCTGGCTTCCAGTCTAGCTAAAGCCAAGATATCCCGCCTTATGCGAAGATGGATCCATGCAAAATCCAGCATCGGATCCCTTCCTCAAGGCCTACGATCCCGAAGCCTTCCGCCGCCTGGGCCACCAGGTGGTGGACGCCCTGGCAGACCACCTGCGGGGGGTCCAGCTGCGGCAGGGTCCCGTGCTCCCCTGGCGGGACCCCCAGGTGGCCCTGGCGGATTGGCCGGCCGACTTCACCCGAGGCGGAGGCGCCGACCCGCTCGCCCTGATCCGGACCGTGCTGGACCGTTCCCACCACCTTCAGCACCCCCGCTATGTGGGCCACCAGTGTTCGGTGCCGCTGCCCTTGACTGCCCTGCTGGGCGCGGTGGCGGATCTGCTGAACAACGGCACCGCCGTCTATGAGATGGGCCCGGCCTCCACCGCCATGGAGCAGTCCCTGGTCCAGTGGCTCTCCGGCCGGGTCGGATTCGACCCGGCTCAGGCCGGCGGGATCTTCACCCACGGCGGCAGCGCCGGCAACCTCACCGCCCTGTTGGCGGCGCGCCAGGCCGCGGCGCCCAACGACGTGTGGGAGGAGGGCTACCAGTCCCCCCTGGACCTGTGCGTGGTGGTCTCGGACCAGGCCCACTACTCGGTCCGCCGCTCCGCCCAGGTCATGGGCCTGGGCGGCCGGAACGTCATCGTGATCCCCACCGACGAACACTACCGCATGCGGGTGGACCAGCTGGCGGCCGCCCTGGACCAGGCCGCCGGCAAGGGCCGGAAGGTCCTGGCGGTGGTGGCCAGCGCCGGCTCCACCGCCACCGGCGCCATCGACCCCCTGGATGCCATCGCCGACCTCTGCCAGGCCAGGAACCTGTGGCTGCACGTGGACGGGGCCCACAGCGGGGCGTTCGTGGTCTCCGACCGCCTGCGGCCGGCGCTGAGGGGCATCGAACGGGCCCACAGCGTGGTGATCGACGCCCACAAGATGCTGATGATGCCGTCCCTGGCCACGGCCGTGCTGTTCCGGAACGGCGACCATTCGTACGAGACCTTCAGCCAGCAGGCCTCCTACCTGTTCGACCGCAGCCCGCGCCAGGAGTGGTACAACCTCGGCCAGCGCACCCTCGAATGCACCAAGCGGTTCCTGAGCCTCAACCTCTACGTGGCCCTCCAGGTTCTGGGCACGGACTTCTTCGCCGGGTTCGTGGAGCGGATGAAGGATCTGGCCACCTGGTTCGCCCTCACCATCGAAGCCCGTCCCGGTTGGGACCTGGCCGTGCTGCCCGAAGGCAACATCGTCTGCTTCCGCTATGCCCCGGCCGGGGTCGCCGACCCGGACCAGCTCCAGTCCCGGATCCGGGACACCATCATCCAGTCCGGGGCCTTCCATCTGGTGAAGACGGTGCTGCGGGGCAAGACCTATCTGCGCACGACCCTGATCAATCCACTGACCACCGAGGACGATCTGGCGGCCCTGCTGGCCCTGGTGGAGGCCACCGCCGGCGTCGGCGCGACTTCCCGCCAGGAGCTCTGACCCCTTGCGATCGCCGAGGAAAATCGAATGATTGCTTGAGCTGCAACACATCCCCTTCGATATTTCAGGCCAGGAACCCCACGGAGAATTGCGATGAGCCCCCTGCCCCGCCCCAAGCTCCGCTTCCTGGCCATGGCGCTGGCCCTCTTCACCGCCGCAGGCGTGGCGGCCTGGGCCCAGCCGGCCCCGAGCGGCCCATCGACCCTGGCGGTACTTCCTCTCAGCGGCGTGTTCCAGGTGCCCAAGCCGGGCAACCCCTACCCCGGGCAAGGCCAGGGGCAGCAAATCCCAAGGGCGCCCCAGGGCCTGGCCGGGGCAAGGATCGTGGGGCTGGAGGCCCAGATCAACCAGAGGGTGACCATGGCCTTCTTCAAGACCGGAAGGTTCCAGCTCATCGAGCGGGAGCAGCTCAACACCGTGCTCAAGGAGGGCAAGTTCGAACAGAGCGGTCTGGTGGACGACGCCACCGCGGCCAAGCTGGGCAAGCAGATCGGTGCCACCTACGTGCTGGTGGGCTCCTATACCGGAAGCATCGGCCACACGGTAGAGGTCAAGACCGGGTTTTTCGGCGGCAAGAGCCGTGAGGACTCCTACCCGGGCCACCTGGAGGTCCGGCTGCGCCTGGTGAACACCGAGGACGGCTCCATCCGCGAAGCCATCCTGCTCCATGCCACCTCCATGGACCCCAAGGCCTACCACTCCTACGAACTGCTTCTGGACGACCTCTCCAGCAGCCTGGACAAGGATGCCGCCGCCCGGTTCCCCTTGATGGGCTACGTCATCAAGGTGATCTCGGACAAGGAAGTGCTGGTGGACCTGGGGCAGAACCAGCGGATCGAGAAGGGGGCGGGCTTCCAGCTGGTGGAACAGGGGGAGGACGTGGTGCACCCGGTGACCGGCAAGCGGATCAAGGGTGAGCGGAAGGTGCTGACCGAGCTGAAGGTGACCGACGTGGGCGAGGAATCCTCCACCCTCAAGGTGACCGGCGCCAGGGCCACCCTGAAGGTGGGCCAGACCGTCGTCCAGGCCCCCTAAGGCGGCCCCGGCCCAGGTCCGGTGCAGGTAAGATCAAACAGGCCGACTTCAAGCCCTTTTCCAGAGGAACCACCGTGCCCGAGACTCCCGTCGACTCCTTCCCCCGCGGCTTCGCCAGCGACAATTTCGCCGGGGTGCATCCCCGGATCCTGGAGCGGATCGCCGCCTGCAACCATGGCCACGCGGAAGCCTACGGCGAGGACGCGGTGACCGCCCGGGCCAAGGCCGGCTTCAACCGGCTGTTCGGCCAGGAAGTCGAAACCCACTTCGTATTCAATGGCACCGGGGCCAACGTCACCGCCCTCATGGCCTTCGCCAAGTCCTACGGCTCCGTGCTCTGCTCGGAGGTGGCCCACCTGATCAACGACGAAAGCACCGCGCCGGAGCGGCTGCTGGGCATGCGCATCACCCATGTGGCGGGGCGGAACGGCAAGATCGACCCCAGCGCCCTGGAGCGGGAACTGGCCCGGGGCCACGGAGTCCACGGGGCGCACCCGGTGGCCCTCACCCTCACCCAGCCCACCGAAGTGGGCACGATCTATACCGTGGGCGAGCTCGGCACCCTGGTCGACCTGGCCCACGCCCACGGACTGGGCGTACACGTGGACGGGGCCCGCCTGGGCTGCGCCGTGGCGGCCACGGGGGTGAGCGCGCGAGCCATGCTGGTGGACACCGGAGTGGACGCCCTGAGCTTTGGCGGCACCAAGCAGGGCATGCTCTGCGGCGAAGCGGTGGTTTTCCTCAAGCCCGGCCTTGGGACGGACTACCCTTACTACCAGAAGCACGCCATGCAGCTCGCCTCCAAGATGCGCTTCATCTCCGCCCAGTTCGAGGCGCTGCTGGAGGACGACCTCTGGATCGAGAACGGCCGTCTGGCCGTGGGCGCCGCCCGCCAGCTGCTGGCCGCCGTGCGGGACCTGCCGTTCGTGGAGGTGGCCTTCCCGGCGGAAGCCAATTCGGTCTTCGCCCGCATTCCCGTGGCCATGGTGGAGCCGATGCAGAAACAGACCTTCTTCTGGCCCTGGGATGAGCGGGAGGGACTGGTGCGGTGGATGTGCGCGTGGGATTCCCGGCCCGAGGACGTGGAGCGGTTCGTTCAGATCCTCAAGACCTTCGCCTGATGGCCTGCGCCCCACCCCCATGGCAGAACTACCGGGACAGGAGAAGGCTGCTGCTCCGGTCCGCCCTGGTCGGGCTGATCGTGTTCCTCGCCGCCTTCCCCGTCGCCAGGGCTCATCACTCGGCCAAGCCGGTCTACATCGGCCTCGCCGTATTCATCGGTCTGCTCGGCTGGGGCTCGGCGCCGCTGGCCGACTTCCATTGTCCCCAATGCGGCGAACCTTTCACCCATAACGGCAGGCACCGGAATCTGTTCACCAGGAATTGCCTGCATTGCAGGCATCCCAGGTGGGCCGAGCCGATGCAATAACGACCGTGGACGGGTCGATCTCCCCAAACGATTCTCGCCAGGAGGGTCAGGGAGATTCCCAAAGGCAGCGGATCGGAACGGCGAAAACCACGGATTCACAAACCGGCAGATCGTCGTCCTTCCAGGGTGCTCAAAGGATCCCGGGATTGCAGGGGGGGGAAGGGTTGGCCCCGGCAAAGGGAAAGCGCCCGATGCCCGGATGATCAAAGTTATGTGTAGTTTAATTATTTGTTTTATCCATTGGACATGGACACCCTCCTGGATCTACCCACCAGACCTTCCGCCATGTTCATCATGGGGTTAATTTTCCTAATTTTTAGGATTTTTAAACTAAAATTAATTATAAATTTCGCGCCAACAAGATCAACCCACTCGAAATGAAAGCGATGGATCGCCATTTATGCAATATTTACTTTCGATTACTGACTCTTTTGGTAATATTTTCAAATCATACCAAGAGGAGCCATGTCCTTCTTTGAGATGCATGATCAGGCGGGTGCCGTTCGCAGCTGCTATGCCGAGGTGCAACGGTGGATTGATGAAACCGGGGTGGAAGGACTGCGCCACCGCCTGGAGGAGGCAGAAACCATCTTCCGGCGTATCGGCATCACCTTTGCGGTGTATGGCGAAGGGGGGGACCCCGAGCGCCTGATCCCCTTCGATCTGCTGCCCCGTGTCTTCAGCCGTCAGGAGTGGCGGGTCCTGGACCGGGGCATCCGGCAACGGGCCCAGGCCCTGAACGCATTCCTTCATGACGTCTACCACCGCGGCGAGATCATTCGGGCGGGCCTGATCCCCGAGGACCTGATCTACCAGAACCCGGCATTCTGCCCGCAAATGGTGGGGTTCAGCCCCCCCGGCCGGGTCTACAGCCACATCGTCGGGATCGACATCGTCCGCACAGGTCCCGATGCCTTCCAGGTGCTGGAGGACAACTGCCGGACGCCTTCGGGCGTTTCCTACATGCTGGAGAACCGGGAAATCATGACCCGCATGTTCCCGGGACTGTTCAGCCAGGGCAAGGTGAGGCCCGTAGACAACTATCCTTCCCAGCTGCTGGACAGCCTCAAGGAAGTGGCTCCCCCCGCCTGCAAGGGCGACCCTGAAGTGGTCCTGCTGACCCCCGGCTCGCTGAATTCCGCTTACTATGAGCACAGCTTCCTGGCCGATCTCATGGGCATCGAGCTGGTGGAACCCGGAGACTTGATGGTGGACAACGGCCGGGTCTGGATGAAGACCACCGCCGGCCTGAAAGCGGTGGACGTCATCTACCGCCGCATTGACGACGATTTCCTGGACCCCCTGGCCTTCCGCCCGGACAGCATGCTGGGCATCCCCGGGCTGTTCCACGCCTACCGCAGCGGCGGGGTGACCCTGTGTTCCGCGCCCGGCTCCGGCATCGCCGACGACAAGGCCATCTATGTCTACGTTCCGGAGATGATCCGCTTCTACCTCGGCGAGCAGCCTATCCTGTCCAACATTCCCACCTGGCAGTGCGGCACTCCGGACGGCCTGGAATACGTCCTGGCCCATCTGGGCGAACTGGTCGCCAAGGAGGTCCACGGCTCGGGAGGATACGGCATGCTCATCGGCCCCAGGGCCAGCCCTGGCGAAATCGCCGAGTATGCCGGCCGGATCCGCGCCAATCCGCGCGGCTACATCGCCCAGTCGACCCTGGCCCTGTCCACGGTGCCCACCATGGGCCCATCGGGCGTGGTGCAGCGCCACGCGGATTTTCGGCCCTACTGCCTGGTGGGGAAGACCATGCGCCTGGTGCCCGGCGGGCTGACCCGGGTAGCGCTGACCGAAGGGTCGCTGGTGGTCAACTCCAGCCAGGGCGGGGGCGTCAAGGACACCTGGGTCATTGGGGACTAGCCAAATGCTGAGCCGAACCGCCGACAACCTGTTCTGGATGGCCCGTCACATCGAACGGGCCGAAAGCACGGCCCGCCTGATCACCATGGGCCAGCGCATGGCGGTCCTTCCCGGGTCCGCCCACCGGGACGAATGGCGCTCGGTGCTGCAGGTGACCGGCTGTGCCAATCGGGTGGAGGGGGGCGGGCTCACCACGGAAGATGACATCGTGCGGATCCTCCTGCTGGATCCGGAAAACCCGGTTTCCATCCATTCCTGCCTGGTGCAGGCCCGGGCCAACGCGAAAAGCGTGCGCACCAAGCTCACCCAGGAGATGTGGGAAGCCCTCAACCTGAGTTGGCGCCGCCTGGATGGCTACCCGGTCGCGGCCGCCCGCAACGAGCTGCCGGCTCTCCTGGACTGGGTGAAGAGCCGGGCGGCCATCTTCCGGGGAGCGGCGGAAACCGGGATGCTGCGCCACGCCGGGTTCAGCTTCCTCCGCCTGGGGGGCGGCCTGGAGCGCGCCCAGATGACCCTTCGCCTGCTGGACGTCAAGTATTTCGTCCTGCTGCCCGAAACCGACGTCGTCGGCGGTGGCCGTGACCACTACCAGTGGACCTCGGTGCTGCATGCACTATCCGGCAGCCGGGCCTACCACCATGTGTACGGCGCGGCGTACACCCCCGCCAACATCGCCGACTTCCTCATGGTCAACCGGATGTTCCCCCGTTCCGTGGCCTACTGCGTGGACCAGATGAGTGCGCACCTGGAGCGGCTGGCCCAGGAGCACGGCCAGGGGACCCTCTGCCAAGCCACCGCCCAGGAACTGGCCACCCTGCTGGACCAGGGGCGGAACGGGGCCCTCTTCCGCGGCGGTCTGCACGAGGCGGTGCAAGTCTGCCTGGCCCTCACCAACCGGCTGGCGCTGGAAATCGCCGAAGCCTACCATTTCTAGGAGGGTGTCCATGGAGCTCGTGGTCCGCCACCAGACGACCTACCATTACACCAGCGCCACGGGCCAGGTCGCCATGTTGTTGCGGCTGCTGCCGGCCCCGCTGGACTGCCAGACCCCCCTGCAGTGGGAGGTCACGGTGAACGACCTGCCGGTGGGCTCCTTCTCGCCCAACGCCTTCGGCGACGCCGAAGCGTTCATCCAGCACCGGACCGCCGCCGGCGACGTGGTGATCGTGGCCGGGGGGGTGGTGCGGACCCAGGACCGGATGGGGGTTGTTTCCGGTTTCGCCCAGGAGATGCCACTTCCGGTCTACCTCCGTCAGACCTCCCTCACCACACCGGACGCCTCGCTGGTCGGCCTGGCCAGGTCCTGCCCAGGCCAGGACGCCTTGACCCGGCTGCACGCCCTGACCAGCCTGGTGCGGGAACGGATCACCTATGCTCCCGGCACCACCTCCTCCGCTTCCACCGCCGCCCAGGCCCTGGCCCAGGGCGAGGGAGTCTGCCAGGACCAGGCCCACATCTTCCTGAGCGCCGCCCGGATCCTGGGAATTCCGGCGCGTTATGTCACCGGCTACCTCCTGACCTCGGGCGACGACCAAGCCGTGACCGAAACCCACGCCTGGACTGAGGCCTGGGTGAACGACCTGGGCTGGATCGGCTTTGATCCCACCAACGGCATCTGCGTCACGGACCATTATATCCGGCTGTGCTGCGGGCTGGATGCCCGGGAGGCCGCCCCCGTGTGCGGCTCGGTCTCCGGTGCCACCGGCATTGTGATCCAGGCGGATGTGCGCATCAGCGAGGCCGCCACCGGCGCCCCCCAGCAAATGCAACAACAACAGTAGAAGACGGAGCGAATGATGACATATTGCGTAGGCCTGCGGATCTCCGAAGGCCTGGTCCTGCTTTCCGACACCCAGACCAACGGCGGTCTGGACCACATCTCCCGGTTCACCAAGATGTTCCCCTTCGAGCGGCCCGGGGAGCGGGTCATGGCTTTGATGACCTCCGGCAACCTTTCCATCACCCAGGGCGTCCTCGCCCGTCTCCGGTACGGTATCAAGGCCGGCGCTGGTGATTCGGCCATTGCCACCCTCCTGAACGCGGAGAGCATGTACCAGGTGGCGGAGTTGGTGGGCGCCGAGATGCGCAAGATGCAGGAGGCCAACCGCCAGGCCATCGAACAGCACGGCCAGTCCGCCGAGGCCGCCATCCTGCTGGCCGGCCAGCGCAAGGGCGGCAAGCACCGGCTGTTCCTCATCTATTCCTCGGGCAATTTCATCAAGGCCACGGCCGATACCCCGTTCTTCCAATTGGGTGAGCACAAATACGGCAAGCCGATCCTGGACCGGATCATCACGCCTGACACCTCCATCCACGAGGCCCTCAAGGCCGCCTGCATATCCATGGACTCCACCCTCAAGTCCAACCTCTCAGTGGGCATGCCACTGGACTTGGCGGTCATCGAAAAAGACGCCCTGGTTTTCCGCACCCGCCGACGGATCGAAAAGGACGACCCGAGGTTCGCCGCCATTTCCCAGAGCTGGGCCCGGTCGTTGCGGAAGGGGTTCGAGGAACTGCCGAATTTCCTGGAAAGCTGACCTATAGGTAAAGCGGCCTGGAAAAAAGGATAAGGCGATAACGAACCAGGGCGCAGTGGGGGGACCTGGACCTATAACTTGGACAGCCTAGACCCCCACCCCACCAAGGCACGCATGGCAGATTTTAAGGTTCCCGCCTCGGGACCGCGCCGCCCTGGCGCGGCTGGGGCCGCGCCGGACCCTGGCGCCGGACCGGAGCCCGGCGTGCGCCATTGCCGCGGTTGGCACCGCCTGGCTGGCCTGGTCTTCCCTGCTGACCAGGATCTCTTGGTTGGTTCGGCCGAACCTGTTGGCTCGGCCGACCCTGTTGGCTCAGCCTACCCTGTTGGCCGGGACCGCCCGGTTGGCCCGGCCCACCCTGCTGGCCCTGCCTGCCTTGCTGGGCCGGCCCAGCCATGGGCAGGTTCCGCCCCTGCTGGGGTTGGCCCAACCCGCCGGCGCCTGACCCGAGTGTCTGGCCCGGACGGCCCAGAGCCCCGCCCGGGGCACTGAAGGGCCTTGAACCCACGGGCCGGCCGGGGTTGAGACCCGGCCGGGCCGGAACCAGGGTGGCGCCGGAACGGACCGGCCCGGCCAACCGGGCCGGGAAGGCCCGGAGGCCAGGCCCCTGGGCACGAAGGTTGGCCAAGGCCGCGAAGGCCAGAGGCCGGCCCTGGCCAGCGGCCAAGGCCCGCTGGCGGGCATCGAAGGGGACCGGAGCCAGGGGCAGCCGGTTGCGGACCATCAGCGGCCGGGACGAATCGCCCGCCGGGGGCCGGCTCGGGGCGGGCCCGCCCGGCAACGAGGCCAGGACGCTCTCCCGCCGGGGCACCAGCGCCGGGGCGCTGCCCACATGCCAGCCCTGGGCCGGCCCCTTCACGGTCAGCATCGCCGCCGCCACCGGCTGGGCCCCGGTGAAAACGCCCTGGGGCACCACGGTCAGGGCGCCCGGAACCGCCTGATTGGCGTGGACGGTGGCGGCCAAACCGACCGGACCCGCGCCGGGCGCGAGGTTGGCCGCGTTCAGGCCGCGGACATAGGCCGCCGAGGCAGGATAGGCGGGCAGGTATGGCTCCCGGGGCCCCAGGGGAAACCAGGCCACCCCGCCGCCCGCGGACGCCTTGCCCCGGAACCCGGGCCCACCGGCGAAGGCCACCACGGCCGGAGCGTACACCGGCGTGGGCATGCGCATGCCATCGGCATGGGGCAGCCACATCCAGCTGTTGTCGACGTAGGCCCAACGGCCGTAATGGGTGGGGGCGAAGCCCCAGGGCGCGTCGTCCACCCAGGTCCAGCCGTGGGGCTCGGCCCAGACCCAGTGGCCATTACGGTACGGCGCCCACCCGGCCGGGACCCTGGGCACCCAGGCGGTGCCATAGGTCGGGTTCATCTGCCAGGTGCCCTGGCCATCCAGGTCCTCGTAGCCGATCATGCTCCGCCCGGTGTAGAGCGCGCTTTCCGAACGGTCTTCCCGGTTGTCCCGGCCGGTGCACCATTGTTCGAACCCGTCGGGATCCCGGGCCTGGACCACATCGTACTTGGGGCTGTCGCCCCCGGAAAGTTCCAGGGCGGAACCCGCAAGGACCGGGACGGTCACGCCCGCGGCGGTCACCTCCGCCTGTCCGGACCGCACCGTGATCCGGTCGGCGGCGGCATCTGGATCCACGTCCACCCGGTATTCCCCGGGGCGGTTGAACTGCACGGCGCCGGTGGGGGTATCCACCTCCACCGAATCCGCGTCCCGGCCCGGGAGGATCCGGACTTCCATGGAGCCCCTCGGCAGCCCCAGCTGGAGCATGCGGTTATCCAGGCGCAGGACGTCCAGACCGGTACCCTGGGCCAGGCGCACTCCGGTCGGCCCGGCATGGAGTTCCGCCCGGCCCTCGGGGGCGACCCAGAGGCTGTCGCCGGTGCCCAGCGGCTGGTTGACCACCGCGGGAGCCCATTCGTCCAGGCCCGCGGGCTGCCGGGAGACGGCCCCAGCTGTGTAGTTCAGGCGGACCACCCGGTCCGGAGGATCGTTCTGCTCCAGGCCCGGGACCCCGCCCTCGGCCATTTCCAGCGGCGAGGCCATGGGCACCTCGTCATCGGTGTAGACCACGCGCCGGGGCGCGCAACCGACCCCAGCCAGAAGGACGGCCAGAACTGCGATTCGGCGCATGGACATGGGAGGGCCTCCGGCCAATGGATCGGCTTATTCGTGCATCTTGTTGAGTTCCAGCAGCATCTGGCCGAGGACATTGGCCGCCACCACGCTCCGGTAGTGGGCGCTGGCCCGGATATCGTCAATCGGGCTCATGTCCGCCGCCAGGGCCTCCCGGGCCTCGGCGATGGGCAGGGCGCCCAGGCGCGCGCCCAGCAGGACCTGCTCCACCCGCCGGGCCCGGACCGGCTGCGGGGCCACCGCCCCGAGCCCGACCCGGAACTCGGCCAGGACGCCGGCCTCGATCCGGCCAAAGGCGGCTACGCAAACCTTGGCGATGGCCTGGGCCTGCCGGGTGCCCACCTTGCGAAAGAAATGGAAGGTCCGGCCGCTGGGCCTGGGCACCCGGATCCTCACCAGCAGTTCGTCTTGAGCCAGATCCAGCTGCTTGTAGCCCAGGTGGAAGGCATCGTAGGCGACCCGGCGCAGCCCCCGGCAGGAGGCCAGTTCCAGTTCGGCGCCGTAGGCCAGCAGGCTGGGCGGGGTGTCCGCCGCGGGGCTGGCGTTGGCGATGTTGCCGCCCAGGGTGCCCCGGTTCTGGATAGCCAGGGCGCCGGTGGCCCGGGCGCTCTTCACCAGATTGGGGAAATGGCGGTGGACGGCCGGGGTCTCCCGCAGTTCGGTATAGGTGGTGAGGGCGCCCAGGGACAGTCCTTCGGGCTGCTCCTGGATGCCCCGCAGGTCGGCCAGGGCCGAGATGTCCAGCAGGTGGGTGGCCTTCAGCCGGCCGGCGTTGAACAGCACCATGAGGTCGGTGCCGCCCGCCAGCGGGGTCCAGACCCCGGGCTCCCGGGCCAGGAGTTCCAGCGCATCGGCCAGGCTGGCCGCCTGGCGCAGCTGGTGATCAGGAAGAAAGCCTCTCATTGCCCCGCCTCCACCGCTGCGGCGGCGCTAAGCACCGCATCGACGATTTTCACGTAGCCCGTGCATCGGCAGAGATTACCCGCAAGCCCCGCCCGCACCTCGCCATCCCTCGGGTTGGGACAGCGGTTCAGCAGATCGGTGGCCGACACCAGCATGCCCGGGGTGCAGAACCCGCACTGGGCGGCGTTATGCTCCAGGAAGGCAGCCTGAACCGGCGACAGGGCGCCGGGCCGGGCCAGGCCCTCCACCGTGACCAGGTCGGCGCCCTGGGCCTGGCTGGCCGGAACCAGGCAGCTGTTCACCACCCGGCCGTCCAGGAGCACCGCGCAGGCGCCGCACTCGCCCTCGCCGCAGCCCTCCTTGGTTCCGGCCAGCTCCAACTGCTCCCGGATCACGTCCAGCAGCCTGGCCAAGGGATGCGCGAGCACGGTGCGCTCACGCCCGTTCACGGTCAGGGTCAGTTGGATGGACTCAGGCATGGGTGGCCTCCTCGCAGCGGTTCAGCAGCCGGTCGGGCGTCATGGGGATCTCGTCCAGCCGCAGATCCCCCAGGGCCCCCTGCAGGGCGTTGATCAGCGCCGGAGCCGGACCGTCCATGGGCAGTTCGCCCAGGCCCTTGGCGCCGCCCGGGCCCCCCGGACCGCCGAGCTCCAGGAAAAAGGTCCGGATCGGCGGCAGATCCACCGCCGTGGGAATGATGTAGTTGGTCATCTGGTTGTTCACCATCCGGCCCTGCCGGGTGACCACTTCTTCCCACAGCCCCCAGCCGATGCCCTGGGCGACCCCGCCTTCAATCTGGCCGGCGGCCATGACCGGATTCACCACCCGGCCCACCTCCTGGACCGCCACGAAATCCACCACCTCCACTTCGTAGGTCACGGTGTCCACCGCGACCTCGGCCGCATAGCAGGCCCAGGAGAAGCCGGGATAAGCGTCGCCCTGGTAGGTCCGGTCGTCCCAGACGACATCGGGGTCCGGGCGGTACTGGCCGTAGCACTTGATGGAACCCAGCCGGGCCCTGGCCGCGCGCACCGCGGCCGAGAAATCGGAGGCGGTGTAGGGCGTGGCCAGGAAGCCCTGCTGGATCAGGGCCAGCCTGAAGCCGGCGGCGGCGTCCTCCAGGATCCGGCCCACCACCATGGTGCTGCGGGAAGCCACGGTGGGACCGCTGTTGGGCACGAACCGGGTGTCCGCCTCGGCCACGCCCACCATCTCCTCGGGCAACTCCAGGGCGCCGGCGACGATCTGGGCGAACACCGTGTTCTTGCCCTGGCCCATTTCCGTGGCCGCCGCCAGGACGGAGACGGTGCCGTCCTCCAGCCCCTCCACCCCGGCCACCGAGGCCATGTGCGTCTCGCCGCTGCCGGTGAAGCCGCAGCCGTGCAGGAACACCGAGAAGCCCACGCCCCGCTTGACCGGATCCTCCGAACGGTTGGTCTCGGCGAAGGCCCTGCGTTTGCCGGAGTAGCCGATCTCAGCCAGGGCCCGGTCCATGATCCCGCCCAGGTCCGGTTCCTCCCGGATGACCTGGCCGGTGGCCGTGGTGTCGCCCAGGACCAGGAAGTTCCGGCGCCGCAGTTCCACCGGGTCCAGGCCGAGCTTCCCGGCGCAGACGTCCATGTGCCGTTCCAGGGCGAACAGGCTCTGGGGCGCGCCGAAACCCCGGAAGGCGCCGGGGGGCGGGGTGTTGGTGGCCACGGCCCGGGCATGGATGCGCACATGGGGGCAGCGGTAGACGCCGGCGGAATGGATCGCTCCGCGGCTCAGCACCACCGGCGATAGGGTGGCGTAGGCCCCTCCGTCCAGGACGAAATCCACCTCCAGGGCCAGGAGCAGGCCCTGGGCGTCGAACCCGCAGCGGATCCGGGTGCGGGAGGGGTGGCGCTTGGTGGTGCAGGCCAGGTCCTCCTCCCGGTCGTAGACGAGCTTCACCGGCCGGCCGCTCTTGTAGGCCAGGAGCGCGGCGTGGCCGGCGTTCAGCGAGGGATAGTCCTCCTTGCCGCCGAAGCCGCCGCCCATTTCCATGGCCACCACCCGCACGTTCTCCCCGGGCTGGCCGAACAGTTGGCCCAGGGCCGAGTGGACATAGTACGGGCACTGGAGCGAGCCCCAGACGGTGACCTGCAACGCTTCGCCGTCCCGGGTCACCGACGCCACCATGGCATTGGGCTCCAGGTACATGTGCTCCTGGGCCCCGGTGCGGTAGGTCGCTTCGATCACCGAAGCAGCCTGGGCCCATACCGGCCCGGGGTCGCCCTTGCTGATGTGGATCTCCTTCAGCAGGTTGTCGCGGCCGTAGATCACCTGGGTCAGGTCCAGGGCGGACTGCAGGTCCAGCACGGCGGGCCGTTCCGCCACCTCGAGCCGGACCGCCCGGCGAGCCTTCTCCACCAGGTTCCGGTCCGGGTGGGCCAGCAGCAGCACCGGCTGCTCGGCATGGGTGATCTCCTCGCCGATGCCCACCAGGAACGGCTGATCGTCCACCACCGAGGCCACCCGGTTGGTTCCGGGGATATCCGCGGCGGTGACGATGACCATCTCCTCCCAGGGGATGCCCGGACCGTAGACGATCCCGGTCAGGGTGCCCCGGGGCACCTGGGACCTCACGGTGACGCCATGGAGGGCGTCCGGAACCACCTTGTCGGCGGTGTAGCAGGCAGTGCCCAGGACCTTGGCCCGACCTTCTTTGCGAATGGAAGAAGCACCGATCACCGTGGTCTCCTGATGAATCATTCCACTGTAGCGTCCCTCCCATGGTTTGCCCTTTTGGAATGGCGCCGACCGCATCACATTTCGCCCATGACGCCAGGATCCGGCCATGGGCATAGTTAAGGAATGAAAATGCCCCGCTGGATTCCTCCGTTCACCCTGGGCCTCGCGGCCGCCTTGGCCATCACCGGGCTGCTGCTGACCCGGGCGCCGGCCGGGGACGCCCGGCCCGGGAACACCCCTGAGCCCGTGCGCCAGGGAGCCCCGGTGGACCGGGGCCCGATCCAGACCGCCCGGCGGCTGCAGCCCATGGCCCAGACCCCGGATGAGCAGGAGATCGTCCACCAGGCCCTGCGCCTGGCCGGGCATGAAGTGGACCTGGCCTTCAGCGACGCCCTGCGGGAGGCGCTGGAGAACCCTCCGGTGCCCACGCCCCAGACCCGGGAACTCCTGGCCCAGCAGAGCCGGGACCAGGCCGGGGTCAAGGCGGACCAGCAGCGCGTCCTTGAGCTCACCGGCCAGCTGGCGCCGGCGGCCGCCCGGGACCAGCTGCAGCTGCAGGCCCAGCTGGACGTGGCCAAGGCCCAGCTGGACCTGGACCAGGACGAGCTGGATCAGGCCACCGAAGCCCTGGAAAGGATCGGAGGCGACCCCCAGGCGAAGATCCGGCGCGTGCAGGCGGCCCATGCCGCCGCCGAGGCCGCGCCCTCCGCCCTGGAACCGGCCCGGGCCCCGAACGCTTTCCAGGCCGGAAGCCTGCTGGGCGAGGCCGTGGACTGGTCCGCACTGCGTGCCAAGTCCCAGCAGCTGGCGCAGGTGCAGCAGGATTCCCTGACCAAGGTCCAGCGCCTGACCCAAAGACGGGCAGTCCGGGCCGAGAAGGTGGAGCAGGAGAAGCAGGACCGGGAACGGACCCGGCAGCAGGCCGCCAGCCTGGCCCGGGGCCCGAGCCAGGGCATCGACCGCACGGCCCAGGCCGGCATGCTCGCCTCCCTCCAGCGCTTCACCGGAGACCAGCGGATGCTCACGGATTTGGGCCGGCGCATCCAGGACGAGCAGGAACTGGCCGAACTCTATGGCAACTGGACCACCCTGGCCCGGGCCCAGCAGCGGGCGGCGCTGCATACCCTGATCAAGGGGCTGCTGGGAATCCTGCTGGTGCTTGGGCTGGTCATCGGTGCCGACCGGCTGTTCGAGCATCTGTTCCGGCGGCTGGCCCGGGAGCAGAAGCGGGTGGGCAGGCTGCTTAAGGTGGTGAAGTACTCCGCCCTGGCCGCGGGCGCCGTGGTGATCCTGCTGGTGCTGTTCGGAATGCCCAGCCAGATGGCCACCTTGTTCGGGCTGGCCGGCGCCGGGCTCACGGTCGCGCTCAAGGATTTCATCGTGGCCTTCTTCGGTTGGTTCGTGCTGGTGGGCCGCAACGGCATCCATGTGGGCGACTGGGTGGAGATCGAAGGGGTGGGCGGGGAAGTGGTGGAGATCGGCCTGCTCCGGACCATGCTGCTGGAAACCGGCAACTGGAGCGACGCCGGACACCCCACCGGGAGGATCGCCTCGTTCGTGAACAGCTTCGCCATCGAAGGGCACTTCTTCAACTTCTCCACCTCCGGGCAGTGGATGTGGGATGAACTGGAAACCCTCATTCCGGCCGGCCAGGATCCATACCCAGTGGTGGATGCCATCCAGCATCGGGTGGAGCAGGAGACCGAGGCCAACGCCCGGCTCGCCGAGCAGGAATGGAAGCAGTCAGCCAAACAGCGGCGGGTCCAGGGCTTCTCGGCCCGGCCCAGCGTCAGCGTGGTGCCGGTGGCCGGCGGAGTGGAGCTGAAGGTCCGCTACATCACCCGGGCCTTCGAGCGCCATGCCACCCGCACCGCCCTCAACCTGGCCCTGATGGAACTGCTGCACGGCACCCGGGAGAGCGTTACACCCTGAACCGGGAGACCAGGGCGTTGAGCTTTTCCGCCTGGAGGCTGAGGTCGTCCACGGTCCGGGTGGTTTCCCGGATGGTTGCGGCCATCTGCTCGGTGGCGCCGGCGTTGCCTTCGGCGATCCCGGCCAGGCTGCCCATGGCGCCGACCGCCCTGGAACTGTCTTCCCGCTGGGACGAGAAGGGCACCGTGCTCGCCCATGGCGTGCGCCTGGACCTGATGGGCAAGAACCGGTGGGAATCCAAGGACCCCGACGGCAAGCCCTGGATCCAGGACTGGACCAAGCTGGTCCAGGAAAAGGGCAGCGGCTGGATCGAATACAAGGAACTCAACCCTGGCGCAGGCAACAAGATCATGAACAAGGCCTCGTTCGTGGAACTCAAGGACCACATGATCATCGGCTGCGGCGTCTATTACTAGCCCGTTGGGTCGCTTGCGACTTTACGGCTGCTTCTCCCCCGCACGGTCGTCCAATCGAACCAGGGCCCCACGGTGCTGATCAGACCGAGGGATGGCTCAGGTAGAAAGCTTCCAGCTTCTGCCGGGCCCAGGGGGTCTTGCGCAGGAAGGTCAGGCTGGACTTGATGCTGGGGTCGCTCTTGAAGCAGTTGATGTCGATGATCCGGGCCATCTCCTCCCAGCCGTAATGGTCCACCAGCCGGGTGAGGATCCGCTCCAGGGTGACGCCGTGGAGCGGATCCTTGGGGTGGGCGGCCTGCTCCCCCCCGGTCATGGCCGCACTCCGCCGCGCCGCTGTGCCCAGTCCTGGTTGATTTGAATGTCCATTTGATTCCTTGAAAACAATCCATCCCTGAAGGTCCTTCGTTGCCGAAAGAAGGAGCTTTCCACTATACAAGGACCGACCGGATGAAATGATTAACCAGGACAGGGAGTCGACCTTCGTGGTTCCCTAGGCATGGGGGAGACAAGCCGGTGGCGGCGATGCCAAAGCAAGTGATCCGATTCATCACAGGCCTGGCCAGGCTGTTCCTGGCCTCGCTCAAAGCCTGTTTCTCCCACCGGGCCTCCAGCAAGGCCGCGGCCCTGGCTTTCTACACCCTGTTCTCCATGGCCCCCATCCTGGTGCTGGTGATCGCCGTGGCCGGCCACTTCCTCGGCACCCAGGCCGCCCAGGGGCGGATCTTCGCGCAGATGAAGGAACTGGTGGGAGCCGACGGCGCCCTGGCGATCCAGAACCTGGTGGCCGGCGCCCGGGTGACCGGCGGCACCACCGCGGCCACCATCGCCGTCATCCTGCTGGCCCTGGGCGCCACCAGCGTGTTCGCCGAACTGAAGGACAGCCTGGACGAGATCTGGAACGTCCAGGTGCCCGCGCCCACCGGGCTGTTGGCGGTGCTGCGGGCCCGGCTGCTCTCCTTCGGTCTGGTGCTGGCCCTGTCGTTCCTGCTGCTGACGTCGCTGGTGGTCAACGGCGCCCTGGCGCTCCTGGCGCACTTCTGGGAAGGGCTCTGGGCCGGCTCCTTCTGGATCTTCAGCGGGCTGTCCTCGGCCTTCACCTTCGCCGTCATCGCCAGTCTGTTCGCGGTCATCTACAAGATGCTGCCCCAGGTGTCCCTGCCCTGGCGGGACGTCTCGGTGGGCGCGCTCTGCACCGCCACCCTGTTCGGCCTGGGCGAATACGCCATCGGCGCCTACCTGAGGAGCAGCGCGGTCAGCACCAGCTTCGGCAAGGCCGGATCCGTGGCCGCCCTGCTGATCTGGGTCTACTATTCGGCCCAGATCTTCTTCCTGGGCGCGGAATTCACCCGGGTCTACGCCCTTACCTTCGGCAGCCTCAGCAAGGAGCAGAAGCCGTCCGAGTCATAGCCCAACCAGGTCGTGCACCACGGTCAGCCCGTCCAGGGCGCTGCCCGGCAGGGCCGGATCGCCCTTGGCCAGCCGCTCCAGGGCGCCGCGCTTGCCTTCTCCGCAGGCGAGCAGGACGCTGGCCTCGGCCGATTCCAGCGCGGCCAGGGACAGAGTGATCCGCCGGGGCGGCGGCTTGGGGCTGTCCAGAACTTCGAACGCCAGCGGATCCAGAGGCCGGCGGAACGGCTTGCCCGGAAACAGGGAGGCGATGTGGCCGTCCTCCCCCAGGCCCAGCAGCAGCACATCCAGCCCGCCCTGGAAACCACCGGTCAGGGCCGCCGCCACCCGGGCACCGGCTTCCTGGGGCGTCTCCCCGTCCAGGTACAGGGGCAGTTCCAGGCCCGGCTGATCCGAGGCATCCAGGTGCCCGGCCCGGTAGGCGGCGCCCCGGTTGGACTCGGGGTCCCCGAACGGCACGCAGCGCTCGTCGATCCAGGTCAGGGCGACCCGGGCCCAGACTCCCGGCTCCAGGGCCCGCCGCACCAGGCCCAGGGGGGCAATGGCGGAGCCCCCGGTCACGGCCAGGCGCACCCGGCCCCTTTCCCGGTCGATCCGTGCCAACAACGGCACCAGGAGCGCCGCCGCGGCGGCGGCGGGATCCGCGGCAAACAGGAAAGTCCTAGCCACGGGACCACCCCCCTTCGCAGCCATGGAACAACCCGTCGGCCTCGGCCGGACCCCAGCCGCCGGGAGCGTATTCCAGCAGCGGCGGCGCGTCGGACCCGGTCCAGGAGGCGCGGACGGTGTCGGCGAACCGCCAGGACGCCTCCACTTCGTCGGAACGGAGGAACAGGGTGGGATCGCCCTGGATCGCATCCAGCAGAAGGCGCTCATAGGCTGGCGTGGTCGACTCTCCGAACCGGTCCCGGTAGTCGAAGGCCAGGTCGGCGGGGACCATCACCATGCCGTTGCCCGGCGCCTTCACGCTGAAGGAGAGCGAAAGGGCCTCCCTGGGCTGGATGCTCAAGGTCAGCACGTTCGGCCGGAGCGCGCAGACCGGGCCGTCCCGCACCCCCGCCGGCACCCGTTCCCCATCCGGGCGGATGTTGTAATCCGCCAGCTGGATGGGGGGCACCCGGAACTGCACCTTCACTTCCGTGAACCGCTGCTTCAGCCGCTTGCCATGGCGAAGCAGGAACGGCACCCCGCTCCAGCGCCAGTTCTCCAGCTCCGCCCGGATCGCCACATAGGTTTCGGTGCCGGAATCCGCCGGAACCCCCTCCTCCAGATAGCCCGCGACCCGCTTGCCGTCCACCTCGCCCCCGGTGTACCGGGCCCTCACGCTGTGGCCCGAGTGACCGCAGAAACGCAGGCTTTTCAGGGCGCTGACCTTCTGGCCCCGGACCTCCTCGGGGTCCAGGGAACTGGGCGGTTCCATGGCGACCATGGCCAGGACCTGCAGCATGTGGTTGGCCAGCATGTCGTTCATGGCGCCCGAGGTGTCGTAGTAGGCGGCGCGGCCCGTTTCCACCCCGCCGGCCTCGGCCACGGTGATCTGGACCAGTTCCACGTGCCGCCGGTTCCAGATCGGCTCGAAGATAGTGTTGTTGAACCGGAAGGCGAACAGGTTCTGGACCGTCTCCTTGCCCAGGTAGTGGTCGATCCGGTAGATCTGTTCTTCCCGCAGGCACCCCTGGAGGGTCTGGTTGAGCAACCGGGCCGAAGCCAGATCGTGGCCGAACGGTTTTTCCACCACGACCCTGCGCCAGGGGCCATCGGGCCCGGCCACCTTGAGCATCCCCGCCACGGCCAGGTTGTTCACCGCCGGGCCGAACAGGGCCGGCATCAGGGAGCAATAGAACAGTCGCCCGGCCCGGGTGCCGTCCGGAAGAGCATCCAGATGGGCGCCCAGGGCCTCGATATCTTCCCGTTTGCCCACATCCCCGGCGAAATAATGGATCCGGGGGGCGAAGGCGTCGAAGTCGGCCAGTCCCTCCGGCGGCTGATGGGCCCGCAGATCCTGGCGGAACTGCTCATCGGTCTTCGCCCGGCGGGCCACCCCGATCAGCACGAACCCATTGGCCGGTTCCTGCTTGCGGGCCAGACTGGCCAGGGCCGGCACCAGTTTCTGGGCGGTGAGGTCGCCGCTGGCGCCGAAAATCACGATCTGTATCGGAACGGCCATGGGTCTACTCCTTTTCCCATTCGCTGTGGAAGCTGCCCGGCCGGTCCACCCGTTCGTAGGTGTGGGCGCCGAAGCAGTCCCGCTGGGCCTGGATCAGGTTGGCCGGCAGCCAGGCGCTGCGGTAGCCGTCCAGGTAGCTCAGGGCGGTCATCAGCCCCGGAATGGGGACGCCCACCCTGGCTCCTTCGCAGACCACGGCGCGCAGTCCCTCCTCCTGGGCCAGGATCCTGGCGGACAGCGCCGGATCCAGCAGCAGGTTCGGCAGCCCGGGCTGCTGGCCATAGGCCGAGCGGATCTCCTCCAGCAGTGAAGTCCGGATGATGCAGCCGCCCCGCCAGATGCGCGCCACCGCCGCCAGATCCAGCTGGTAGCCGAACCGTTCCGAAGCCGCGGTCAGCACCGCCATGCCCTGGGCGAAAGCCACCGCCATGGCCACCTGGAAAGCCTGGTTCAGCTGGAGCAGGAAGGCCTCCGGGTCGCCGTTCGAGGTTCCCAGGGGACGCGCCAGCACCCGGCTGGCCTGCTCCCGCTGGCGGTCCAGGGCGGAAAGATCACGCTGGGCCACCGCCAGGTCGATGGTGGGGGCCGGCACCTGGAGTTCCATGGCCGCCAGAGTGGTCCACATGCCGGTGCCCTTCTGGCGGGCCACGCCCAGCACCGCGTCGATCAGGTCGCCGCCGGTCTCCGGGTCCCGGCGGGCGAAAATGCGGGCGGTGATCTCCATCAGGTAGCCGCCCAGCCCGCCCTGGTTCCAGCCCAGGAAGGCCCGGTGGATCCCGGCGTTGTCCATGCCCAGGCCGCGCTTCATCAGGTCGTAGCTCTCGGCGATCAGCTCCATCAGGGCGTATTCGATGCCGTTGTGGACCATCTTCACGAAATGCCCGGCCGAGCCCGGCCCCACGTAGGTCACGCAGGGTTCCCCGGCCACCTGGGCGGCCACCGCCTCCAGCAGCGGGCGGACCCGCTGGTAGGCCTCCCTTGGTCCTCCCGGCATGAGGCTGGGCCCCCGGCGCGCGCCCTCCTCGCCCCCGGAGATGCCCAGGCCCAGGAAGTGCAGGCCCTTGGCGGCGAGCCCGGCGGCGCGCCGGTCGGTGTCCACATAGTGCGAATTGCCGCCGTCGATGATCAGGTCGCCCGGCTGCAGCCGGGTGGCCAGGTCATCGATGACCGCGTCCACCGGCGCCCCGGCGGGCACCAGCAGCATCACCGCCCTGGGCGCCTTCAGGGCGTCGACCAGGGCCTGGAGGTCCTCGGTGCCGATCAGGTCCAGATCCTTGCCCTCCGCCCTCAGCGCTGCGACCTTGGCCTGATCCCGGTCGTAGCCCGCCACCGCAAATCCGTGGTCGGCCATGTTCAAGAGCAGATTGCGCCCCATGACCCCCAGGCCGACCATGCCCAGTTCACAGCGAGGTTCGGAAACAGTTTGGCTCATGGAAATCCTCCAAAGGCGGTCAGGGATTCTTCCGGGCCCAGCCGCAGTAGCCCATGCTCAGGGAGCGGCCGAACTCGAATTGAAACCTATCGCTGACCCTACCGGTTATCAACATTTTGAGAAATGCCAAAGTGAGGACCCTGGGCCGCACCCCGAGCATCGCCCCGATGGCGAGGCCGTTGCCGGCGCACAGCTCCGCCAGTTCCGCCGGCTTCAGGAACAGCCGGTGGACATGCATGCGTTTCGGCGTGTTGAGCACGGACCATTCGACCCCCTTGATCCCGAACAGCCAGCTGGCCGGAGTCCGGTTGAAGGTATGGAAAAACAGCTGGCCCGAGGGCTTCAGCACCCGGGCGGCCTCGGCCAGAACCGCGTCCCGGTCCTCCACGTGTTCCAGGAAATCCATCATGCAGACCGCGTCGAAGCTGCCCTCGGGAAAGGCCAGCATGCGCGCGTCCTGGACCAGGTAGGTGACGCGGCCGGTGGGATCATGCCGGTGGGCCACCTCCAGGCTGGCCAGGGACAGATCCACCCCGGTGACTTCATGCCCGGCCCGGGCCAGCGGGTTGGCCAGGAATCCGCCGCCGCAGGCCACGTCCAGGATGGCCAGGGGCCGCTCTCCGAATGCCGCCTTCAGCTGCTCGAGGACCCAGGGGGTCCTGAGCCGGCTTTCCGCCCGCAGCAGGGCGACCGGATCGTCGGTGGCGGTGTACCACCTTTCCCCCAGCCGCTCGTAGATGTCGTTGTCGACCCCGGGCGCGGTCCGCTTCGGCCCCTTGCGTCCGGCCCCGAAGGTCAGCTGCAGTCCCAGGAAACCGGCCACCAGGAGCCCCTGACCCACCAGCATGGCCCTGGCCCATTCCGGCCTGGGGGCCGGGACCAGCTCGGCCCCGAGCCCGGCCCAGAGCAGGGCGGTGGTGATCAGCACCACCGGATGCAGCAGGAACAGGACCGCGTGCAGCCATTGCTCGCCTCCGGAGCAGAGCCGCTGGTGGACGAATTCGTCCTTGGTGATGAGCAGGCAGGAGAACACCGCCAGTCCGGCGTAGAGCCGGAGGTTGGGCCCCAGCGGGGGGAGCAGCAGCGGGCAGGCCAGGCAGGCCAGGAACACCAGGGTGTCCAGGGCGTGGCCCAGCCATTCCCAGCGGGGCACCTCCCGCCTGCGGTGGAACCCGAACTCGTCCGCGGCCATGGCCAGGCCCTGGAGGACGAAGGGCAGGCACCAGAGGGCGGGAGTCACCGGCGGATCCGGAACAGCCCGCCGGAGATGGTCAGCCCAGGTCCGAAGGCCAGGGAGACGATCAGCGTGCCCGGACGGACCGCCTCGTCGTCCAGGATCGACTTCCACACATGGGGCAGGGTCGCCGAGGACATGTTGCCGTAGTTCCTCAGGATCGTATTGCTGGCCTGGACCTGGGCCAGGCCCAGGCCCAGGTGTCCGGCGATCTCGTCGATGATCCTCGGACCTCCGGGATGGATGGCGAAGATGGCTCGCTGGACCAGCTGGGCCGCGGTCAGATCCGCGCCCGCGCCCAGCCGATCCAGGAAGCCCCCCAGGCGGGCCTGGATGTGGTCCGGAACCTTGCGCGAAAGGGTCATTTGCATGCCGAAGTCCGAGGCCATCCAGCTCATGTCCGCTTCGGTGTCCGGCACGATCTCCTCCCGGGTCGCCATCAGTTCCAGCCCGGGACCGGGCGTTCCGGACATGGAGGCGCGGTAGCGGATCACTCCGTCCGCGAACAGGGTCTGCACCACCAGCTGCTCCGGCAGGTGCTGGCTGGGATCCATGTGCAGCGTGCACAGCTCGGTGTGGACGATGTCCACCCTCGGTTTTCCGGTGGCCACCAGGCCCGCTGCCAGCCGGATGGCCGGCAGCGAGGCGTAGCAGCCCATGTGGTAGGCGTGGATCACCTCGGTGCTTTCGCCCCAGCCCCGCTGGGCCACCATCCGCTGGGCCCCGCTGGGGGAGACGTAGCCGGTGCAGGTCACGTGGATGATCGCCGGGGGCGGTTCGGTCTCCTCGCGGTAGAACCGGTCGAAGGCCTGGCCGCAGATCTCCCCATAGAACCGGCTCCGTTCCGCCGCCGGCAGCCCGTGGGGGAATTGGTTCAGCTGGAAGATCCGCATCTGGTCCCAGTCGGTGTGGGTGAAGTCGTCCAGGTAGGCGTTGCGGGTGCCGATCCGGTCGGTTGAGCAGCCGAAGCGCAGCACCAGCTTGCGCAGCTTCCTCGTGAGCGCCTCGCGCTCCTCCTCCGTGGCCGGCCGCTGGAGGGTGAGTTCCGCCCTTGCATGGGCCGCCGCGATCCACTCCAGGATGTCCCCCTGCTCGGCGTGGTGCTTGGGCCGCTGGCTCTGGAAGTCATGGAGCAGGATAGGAGATTGGGTCATTCATTCCACCCTTGGTTGAGAATCATCCCGCGCCCGGAGGGGCGCCAACCCGATGGTAGGCCATCAGGGTCTCCAATTACGAGCCCATTCTGCCGTTTATTTCCATCCAGCCGTCTGTGGCCTGGACCCTGGCCGGCGCCCGGAACCTTCCCCGGTCTGGGTCCACCTCGGGAAAGCCCCTGACGGAGCCGCCCCCCCCGGGTACCCGGGCCCGGAGGCCGCCCAGGGCAACACCGGCAGTCCTGCCACGGGAGAGGATCTAATGATCAATTTATTGCATTTTTATCCCAGAGGGGTCCGGGCCATCCGGTTGGGCCTCGCCTTGGCCGGGTGGGCCGGACTACCGGCGGGGGCCGTCACGGTCACCCTGAACGCCCCGGCTGGGCCCCTGGAACCGGGACGGACGATCGTGTTCCGGGCCCAGGTGGAGGGGGCCGGCGACCGGCCGTTGTGCCACTGGGCGGTGCAGGAGCCGGGCGCCCCGGCGGGTGCCGCCGAAGGCGCCCTGCTGGCTGAGGGCCCGGACGGGAGCCTGGAATTCACCGCCCCGGCCGCAGGGGGGACCCGCACCTTCCTCGTCCGGGCCACTTCCAGGGCGGATCCCCGGGCCTTCGACCAGATGGAGATCCAGGTGCGCCCCGCCGCCGCCCCGGCAACCCCGGCCTGGGCCTACCCGGACCCGGTCCGGGACCTGCCCAAGGACCTGGAGGACCTCTGCTGGGCCTATGCGGACCGGGAGGCTTTGCAACTTCGGACCGGGCTGGCGGAAGGACCCCCGTTCCGGTCCGGGCCAGTGCCGGCGCCCTGGACCATCGTTCCGACCCTTCGGTCCGGCTTGAACTGCAACGGCCATTTCGGCAATCCGATCCTGGGCTACGGCTGCCCCGCCGTGCTCAGCTGGGCCTGGGCTCCCGCCGGAGCGCGGCAGCTGCTCACCTGCCGCGTCGCCCACCGGGGTGATGGGGAAGAGGCTGTCATCCGGGAGGTCCCTTCCCAGGCGGCCGCCACGGCCCTGACCCTCATCGAAGCCGTGCAATCGGTCGAGCTGGAGACCCTGATCGCCCAGGGGAAGGGTTGGCGCAGCCAGCTGTCCAGCGCCTGTCCCGCCGTGCGCGGCCTCCTGCCCCTGGCCGGGAACCCGGTGGCCGGTGCCGGGTACCAGGACGGCAGGGGCCCCGGAACCCGGTTCCGCGCTCCGGCCGGGGTCACCGCGCTGGCGGAGCGCAATGCTTTGCTGGTTGATCCCGATGGCCCCTGGGCCCGTTGGCGCTGCGCGGTGGTCGATCCCCAGTCGCACACCCTCCGGATGGTCGGTAGCGAGGGCTCGGTGCAGACCCTTTGCGGCAAGGACCGGGAGCCTGGGTGCGAGGACGGGGGGCCGGACGTCGCCCGCTTCAACGCTCCCACCTTCGTGACCGCCCGGCCCCTGGAGACCTGCTTCCAGGAATACGAATTCCTGGTTGCCGACACCGGCAACCACAGCATCCGCAAAGTGACCGAGGATGGCCAGGTGTCAACCCTGGCCGGTTCCGGGCGGGCCGGCTACCGGGACTCCCCCACCGACCCGGGGGCGGCCGAATTCAACCGGCCCATGGGCCTGGTGGTGGGTTGGGAGGGGGAGATCTACGTTGCCGACGCAGGCAACGCCGTCATCCGCCGGATCCGGGGCAACCGGGTGGATACCCTGGCCGGCCGCCCCAACACCCGCGGCACGGCCGACGGCAGAGGCAGCGAGGCGACCTTCACCGAGCTCAGGGGCTTGGCCCGGGGCTCGGCCAGCCGTACCCTCTACGCCGCCGATGGCCATGCCATCCGGAAGATCCACCTGGATCAGGCCGGAACCGCCAGGGTCAGCACCATCCTGGGGGTGGTGGACCGGCCGGGCTTCCGGGCCACCGTGTCCCGGCCGGAGCCGTTGCGGGAGCCCTGCCTGGACACCCCCTGGGGGCTCTGCTCCAGCCGGAACGTGCTTTGGATCGCGGATCAGGGCAACCATGCGATCCGGGTCTGGGTGGACGATGCCGCGGGCCCCTGCCTGATGACCCTCGCCGGCGATCCCGGGCGCCCCGGCCTGCATTTCGGCCTGCTTCGGGACAGCGTGAACCTGCTGCCGGCCGAAGGCTATGGCACCCTGGCTTCGCCCACGGGCATCGCCATGACCACGGGCATGGCCGGGACGCTCTACGTCGCGTCCGGGCCCTGCCTGGTTCAACTGCAGGGGGTCCTGGCCAAGGATGGTCCAGTCAGCGCCGCCCTGCTGGACCATCCCCCCCGGTTGACGGCGCCTCCCACGGTCCAGGCGGCCGAGCCCGTCCCGGTGGGCCTGATCCTGCCGGCCCTGACCGTCGCAGCCGGGGCCCAGGATTATCGCTACCAGGTGGATTTCCTGGAAGCCGACCGGACCCTCGGGCTCCACCGGGAAGGCGCAGGCTCCTTCGGCGCCCCACCCCCACCCATCAGCGGCGAGTTATGCCTGCAGGGGAAAGGAACGATCCGGCTGACCCTGGTGACCGCCGAGGGCGTCTCGTTCCAGACCGAACAGGAAATAACCGTGGAGTGAGACGTTCATCCTCGGTCCAAGCCGCGGCGCCGAGGAGGTTATGCTTGAGGGTATGGCCACTTCCTTCCCTTTCCTCCGGCGCCTCGCCGCCACCAGCGATGACCTCGGACTGGGCACCAGGGGCGGTCCCCGCCGGGGCGTGAACAAGGACGGCAGCTTCAACGTCCGGCGCACCGGCGCCCCCCGCTTCCGGCCCTACGAGCTCTACCACCAGCTCATCACCATGAGCGCACCGGTGTTCGCCCTGATCCTGCTGGCCGGGAACATCCTGGCCAACCTTCTGTTCGCCTTCATCTACCTGGCCGTGGGCATGGAACATTTCGACCGGACCGGCGGGCCGGCCCTCCTGGACCGGTTCCTGGACGCCTTCTTCTTCAGCACCCAGACCCTCACCACCGTGGGCAACGGGCATATCCATCCGGTCAGCCCCCTGGCCAGCGGAGTGGCGGCGCTGGAATCCCTGCTCGGCCTGATGGGCTTCGCCCTGGCCTGCGGCCTGCTCTATGGCCGGTTCTCCCGGCCCCACGCCCGGATCCTGTTCAGCCGCAAGGCGGTCATGGCCCCGTACCGGGACGGGACCGGATTCATGTTCCGGCTGGTGAACGAGCGCAGCAACCAGCTGATCGAGGTGGAGGCCCACGTGACCCTGTCCCTGCGCGACCCGGAGACCGGAGTCCACCTGTTCAGCACCCTCGCCCTGGAGCGCACCCGGATCAATCTGTTCCCGTCCAACTGGACCATCGTCCATGCGGTCGACGAGAGCAGTCCGCTGGCCGGGATGACCGCCCAGGACCTGCTGGAGGCGGACGCCGAGTTCATCGTCCTGATCAAGGCGTTCGATGATACCTTCGCCCAGAACGTGTTCGCCCGCAGTTCCTACAAGAGCGAGGAGATCGCCTGGGGCAGGCGCTTCGTCCCGATGGTCACCCCGGCCGATGCCAGCGGGATGGCGGTGCTCGATCTGAGCCTGCTGGATGCCCTGGAACCGCTGACATAGGCGCACAGGAAGCGGCGGCCAGGAGGGAGAGCTGGCGAGTGCCACCTGTACGATGCCAATACGGACCAGGTTGAGCCCGCTGGCCCGTTGGTTCTGGTCCTCAAAGCCTCGATCCCGCATCCCCGGGCCTTCCTGGTCGTATCCGGGCCATCCCGCAGGATTTCCACCCGCTGCCGGATCTCTTCCTGAATGGGCTAGGTGCCCTATGATGGGAGGGATCTGAAGGCCTACACCTGCGCTTGTCCCAAACTCAGAAGGAGGTCCCATGAAGCTCCTGTTCACAGCCTGCCTAGCGGTGCCCGCAATCGTCTCAGCAGCCCAGCCCGCCCCCCACGCCGCCTTCCACGAGATAATCGTCCAGAAGCTTGGCCTCACTCAGGTCCAGAAGGAGACTGCGCGCCTGGTGACCCTGGCCCACCAGACCGCCCTGCACGCCAAGTGGGACGCCGCGTTCCAGTCCCACGCCGACCTGTTCCAGGCCCTGGCCAATCCGGAGACCACCCCGGCCCAGATCCAGGCCCTGGAATCCAAGTACTCCGCTGCGGACCTAGCCATGTGGTTGGAGCTCAACCAAGTGGTCAAGGAGATCGCCCCCAGCCTCACGGTGGACCAGATCGCCAAGGCACAGCAAATGGCGGCCGACGCCCGCAACTACATCGAGAACAACTTCCGGACCTTCTTCATGGGGGCAGCCCCCGCTGCGCCTCAAAACTGACAAGGCCCGCCTCAAGCGAGACAGCCCCCCTGTTCGGCAGGAACGGCTTCCTTGGGATGGGCCTGAACACATACCTTTACCATACGATGCCCCCGTGAAAAGCCCATCCCGGTCGCCTTAGCCCTAGGCGCTGAGTACCTTTGGCCCATTCTTCTGGGCGTATACCTCCCGGGCATTCTCCACCTCGGCCAAATGCTCGATGGCCCACTGTGAGAGTCCACACAATGGCGCTTTCAGAGAGATCCCCAGAGGCGAGAGGCTGTACTCCGTACGTGGGGGTATCTCGGGATAGATAACCCGCGTCACGAATCCGTCCTCCTCCATTCGCCGAAGGGTTTGGGTGAGCATCTTCTGGCTGATCCCGCCCACGTTTCTCTGGATCTCGCCAAAGCGCTTCGTGCCTTGCGAGAGCAGGACAACGAGCAGGGTTGTCCATTTGTCTGCGATCAAGTCGAGAACCTGACGTGTAGGACAATCGGCATCGAGGATATTTGCAGGGCATATTCTCTGTGTAGATTCTATGGTTACCATTTGGTTCCTACCTCCCAAAAAGGTGCCTACTTTCATTTCGGAAGTAGGGTCCTATAGTTTCGTCTATGGCCCA
>Ga0302279_10001370_pt1 | contig 34576 bp, 44 predicted proteins | sample III_Bog_N3_3_FD_194541 | JGI IMG/M metagenome (GOLD analysis project Ga0302279, IMG submission 194541) | Peat permafrost microbial communities from Stordalen Mire near Abisko, Sweden - III_Bog_N3_3 | ecosystem: Environmental > Terrestrial > Soil > Wetlands > Peat | place: Sweden: Abisko...
TACGGTGATAGGCAGCGATTGCAGCTGCTTCCATCTTCCTCTGTTCCTTTAGGAACCACTCAGTTGTGTGTGGAGCTGGTTGTACTGCACTAGCTTTATACAGCCAGTTCTGTGCTGCACGGAATGCATACAGCGTGGAGTCCATAGCGTCAGAGTGAAACCTATCGCTTACCTTGCGCTTCTGCGTCTTAGGGTTCCATTCCCACTCAACCTTGTCACAGTCTTGAGCGAATACAGACTCATGCTTAGCTTTGAATGTTGAAGCGCATAGAGCACCATTCAATAGCTCAAGGAACTCAGCTTTGCGGGTCTTCTCTGCTACCTCTACAGATAGATCGAAGCGGTTGTTGATGTCCTCAGCCCATTTCAAAGCACCGTTAGCAGGGTCAACCACAGTCTTAACGGGGTCATACTTAGCTGTTAGTGCACGAATCTGAGTGGATAGCTGTTCCCAACCTTGCTTTGCTTGCACAATTTCATCGATGAGATAGCAATTTGGAGAATCGTCGTACCAACCGATCACCGAAATTGAATCTGAGTCCTTAAAGCCTGTGTCTATCCCTATGATGGTCTGTAACGGACTGGCTGAGCTAGGTAAGTCTCGATAATCGTTCCTGTTCCTATCGTAGCGTAGGACTAGAGAGTTGAGATCTGTGATCCACTCTCCAAAGCATTCTCTACGAATACTCGGATCATCTATTCCACATCCTTTTCTCTCGCAGTCTTGAAGGATCAAGTCCTCTACTGAGAGTTTATTCCCTTTCTTTAGCAGGAAAGGATTCGCATGCATGGTCCACTTATGCTTAGACCACTTTGGGTTATGGCATACGTCGTAGAAGTAACCGGCTGGTATTGGGCCTGGTGTTCCAGTGAGCTTCAAACGGCCGTTGTGGTCGAACAGTGCCTTAGCAATGACGTCGTCTACTAGCTCCTGCAGGAAAGAGCCGAACGACTGAGCTTCGTCGATGTAGCATAGTGAAAGAGCAAGCCCGCGGAATCGCTCGATAGAGACTTTGTCCTTAGCTCCAGACACATAAATTATCGACTTGTTAGGAAATGTGATGCTGAGCTCGGTTGCATTGAGCTCTCCGTTCAACTTAAGAGTGCGGTTCAGCTCTAGTAGCTTTGACCAGACGATCTTCTTGGCATTCGACCGAGACAGAGTGAGGTACAACGCCGTGATCCCATCCTTGGAAGTGGCCTCTCTTAGAAGGTCGTAGCAGATCCCTTCAGTCTTCCCTGCCCTACGTGAACAGCATGCAACTGAGTACGGTGCTGGATCATCGACGAACGCGAGTTGCTCCTTGAATAGGAACCGAGTGATGTTGAGTGAGGCCTTTTGCTGTAGCTTTCGCGCAAGTAGCTCCTTCTTGATGAGGAGTTGATTGGCAGTGAGTGGCTTAGCCATTAGTCTTTTGAGATTTCTTACCAGTAATAGATTTGGGTTCTGTTTGAACTTCTTCTTCTTTGAGAACCAGGAATGGAATATTGGCGTATGGCACTAGGTAGCGAGTACCGTCTTCTAGAGTGACGATTGCGCCTTCTGGGCATGTATCGATGCCCTTGATGCCTGGGTCTTTCTCGTTGATGCCGGTGGTTCCGCCCTTAGGTAGATTGACGGCTTGGTGGAACTTAACTTGCTTCACTCTCACTTGGTCACTTCCTTGACGATCTCTTGTTCTTGTTTAGTCTTGGCTCTTAGGAACTGTTTGAAGTCGTTAGCGACCCAATCCTTAAACGCATCGTTGTGTGCTCGTGATATTGGGGCCATGACTCGCAGGTACTCTTCGAACGACAGTCGGATGTATGACGGCGCAACGAAGTCGCTTGGGAATCCCTTGCGAAGGAGCTTCATAGTGGCAGCGACAAGCTTTGGTCTGTACTTCGTGCCTAGGTTGGTTTTCTTAATGAGCACTAAAAGCGCTTGAAGCACGCACGAAAAGGCGTAGTTCATCACATAACGGACGTATAGAAATCGCACTCTCATGCTCATCCTTAAATTGCGTAGGGATTGTAGTTGTTCGTAAGCAGCGGATACTTCAGAGCAATCCAGTTCATGTCTGGAGTCGCGTGAGTAAACTGCATTTGATTTGGATCAATGCTTTGATGCTGGATGAGATTTGTGGCGACACCCAGCTTTCGAAACTGGAACTTTACGTAGCAGTAGTGAACGACGTTCGGCTCTGTTACTAGGTAACCGACTATTATGTTCGGTTGTCCCGTTGGGTGAGCGATCACGACTTGCGATCTTGTGAGGATTGATTCAATGATCTTGTGATGCCAGGAGAAATAGATCTTCGATTCGATATTCTGCGCGAACTGGCTTGTTCGATAGGACTTCAGCCAAGTTGCATAGATAAAAGGAAGGTCGTCAGGTTTCGCTGGTCTAATCTCAATCTCGCTCATTGAGATAGAGATTTTTAGGTTGTCGCTTTGGGTTTGCGCCCAGTCTTGCTTTTGGGAACGCCTTGGCGTCGAAGGCTTTGGTAGACGGTCTCTTTCCTGGGAAGGCCAAGAGCTTGTGCGATCTGTGAGTAGCTCAGACCCTGCTCTCTTAGCTTAATGATAGCTTTGTCTTTCTCAGTAACTGGCTTAGCTCGACGGTTCGTGAGTTTCGCAGGAAGACCGTTAGCAATACGAATTCGCTTAAGAGTAGTCTTGATTCTTTCCTCTCCAATACCTAGCTTTGCTGCCGTCTGCTTTCGCGTGAGTCCTTCCGCATGGCACTCCCAGATCAGCTTGTCGAGTTGAGAATCGAAACTGTAGTTGTGTAGGACTTGATCTACAGACTCGTAGTAGTTCTTGATGGAGTGGTACGTGCGTTGAGCTTTGGGTGGGTCGATCTTGTCGACGAGGTTGAGTCCCTCTTCCGCTAGCTTATTGTCCCACTCTTTTTGCAGATCAGATTTCATACTTACTCTTTCTTAAGTCAGACTCTTCGTCTTGATAGTCAGAGAAGAGATCAAACATCTGCTCGATCTCCGTCTGACGAGACGGCGTTATCTCTACATCGTCCCCTTCGATTGAATATGAATCGACCTTGCCTTCCCGTATGAGAACGTCGACGACTTCTTTCCATCTGCTTCCAAAGTTCTCTTGGAGGAAAGGCAAGGTTGTCTTCATGATTCGACTGGCTCTTCTTGCTTCGCTTCTGGCTTTGACTCATCGACAAGGGCTTCAAGTTCTTCGACAGTGAGGTTCGCAAGGTTCTTCTTAGCGTCTTTGTCAGCCTTCTGCGTAGATCCCTGAATCTTCACAGCGGCTTCAATGAGCTTAGAAAGGATCAAAGCTTGGTCGACAGTGAGTGTTGATGATCCAGTCTTCTCTATCTTCTTTGCTTGGTCGCTTAGGATGCGAAGATACGTATTCAGTACGTCTCTTGCTCCTGGTGTACGGCGTTGCTTAGCCATTACTTAGTTCCTAAGTCGATGAGGTCATCAGGATTTTGCAACAGATCGCCTTGAGTGGGATAGGAAACGACAACAAGACTTGTGCTCATGCGAGCGACCCAAACCTTCATGCCAAGAAAGCCCTTCACGTAGTATCCGCAAGGACCTACGACTTTGTTTCGCATGATTACGCCAACTCGGTTATTTGAATCTGCTACTTGGTTGCCAACTGCGAACTTCATGCTTGTTCCTTTGCCTTACTCATCTCCGTAAACTGCTTGTTGAGCTCAGGAATGATTTCTTTGCGCAGTTTCTCAATGTCTGCGGTGATACGGTCTTGCTTGATGAGAAGATCACCAAGAGTTCCGCATGCATTTGCGTACTCCGTTTGGACCTCTTCGATCGTCTTTGCTGCTTCTTCGCTCATTTGAACTCCATTAAATAGATTTATATCCATTATCCCATGCACCAAGGGTTAAACATTGGCCGCTTGGATCACTATTTTTGAGTATTTTTGCGAAGTGCGCGTTGATGCTGATAACCGGGAGGCAACTTGATTTCGCACTTACAACCGACTCTGCATTTCCTACTGCGCTTGCATTTAGGAATTAGTGATTTAACGATGATCTCCATCGCAAGGAGATGGTCTTCGGGACTTGTCAAATCGGTACCTAATTCTGTGCACAACGTAGATTCACCAGAGCCAGGTTCGCCTACGATGAAATCTGGGATTTCTAGAAATCTGTTGTTGCTTTGCGAGTGGCCGTGTTTGCTCCAGATCACTGAGTCAGTCACCATGGTTATAAAAGTGACCGGAGCTGATTTTTCTTTTGAGTAAGTCACCAACGCAAGACGTGTGAGAACATCTTGCGTAAGATCGTCAGTCTCAAACCTCTTTAGCATAGAGGAGTGCTGACGCTGGATCTGCCACAGGATCACCTTAGTGACCTCATTGATTGGAATAGGCGGCAGTCCTGTTGAAGGATCAATTGAGAATATGGTTAGACCGCTAGGTTTTGATTTACGAGTTGCCATCAACTGCTAGTTATACCTAGGTGTCAGAACTTAAATCCGAGCGACAGCGTTGCGTTCGAGATGATCGGACTTAGCACGGTGTTTAGCTTTAAGTAGGTGCTCTCGTTGAATCTCACCTTGTAGTTCACCGCTGCACCTAGGACAGGAACTAAGCCAGTCGTTCCGAATGTCGCTATCGAGAACGGCTGAATGTGCCTAGCCGCGAATGCACTATCGTCCTGGAGGTAGCCACCGAATGCGCCACCGATTTCTAAGTTGCGGCCCACTACTCTGCCGGTCTCATACATTCCACCGACCATCAAGGATCCGACTGAGTCTTGACCTATGAAGACAACCTCTTCCTTAAAGATTGTCCCGTTGTCATAGACGTCAGCAACACCAAGAAGTGGATTACCTATGAGCCTGCCATCGCCAGAGATCTTATTGTCGAACTTCTCAGAGGCACCGTTCGTGTTCTCCATGTGATAAGTCAATCCGCCTCCGACCAACTCCCAACTCTCTTGGGCTTGAGCTACAGAGGCGAAGCAAGACACAGCAAGAACCAGAGCCAATAGAACTTTTCTCATATCAATCTCCCTTGTTTACTAAATTTTACTAGGCGTGTTGGCCTAAGCATCGTTTGGTAAATGGGATCAGGATTGAAATGAGGTGCAGAATTTTGGGGCACTTAATATCAAGTGGCTCCCGAAACTATCGTCACCTTGTAGATTGAAATCACAACGTACTTACCAAGGAGAAATGCATGTCTAAAGTTAATAAGGTCATCTCTATCAGCCGTAAGAACACAACCCCTGCCAAAGGCATGGCCCAACGTGAGGCTGTGTTTAAAGCGATCCTCGCGACATTTAAGAAACACGGAATTAAGTTTGAAGAGGGACACCAAGCGAAGCGCCACTTGTCTCAAGAGATGCGCCAAGAGATCTATGCGACTCTTGAGAAGGGCTTCGTCGATGGGAAGATTGAGTTCAAAGTGACTGAATCGAACTTGCTTAAGCTCGCTGACCAGAAAGCACTCAGGAGCTATGTGATTGGTTTAGTGATGAACTGGCTGCGCAAGGACGAGCGATTGTGTGGACGTAAGGCTGCTTAATCTTGAAATAGGAAGGGCCACGTCCATGGCTGTGGAAACGTGGCCCTAAAGGAGAGTATGGTGAACTGGTTATACCCTACTCTCCGAACATTTCTTTTCGACTCTTCCTGCAACAGCAGAAATATTTCTTAGTCGTGAAATAGCAAAGCGGCGTGTGTTCAGTCGCACCAACAATCCATAGAATCCATTTCAACTTATTCATGATGGGGCCAGACTGCAGGATGAATGCCAAGCCCATTGCTCGGCTATTTGCAATTGAGGTAGGCGTTTCCAAACTAATAGACACGAATTATGTGAGATTGGACGCTAGCAACAAGCACGTCACCGGCTAAAACCTTGTGATAGGTCGAACTTAAATTAGCGCCTTGCACACTAGTTACGGCGTAGACGCCGCTTACAGGAACAGTGAAGATTGCTGCCGGGATCAAAAGCGCTGAGCTAATAACACCTATCTTATTAAGGAACTCAGAAAGTGATGAGTGGTGCGCTCGCGAGTGATTGCCAGCGCAATGGGTGTCGTACTGCCCAGGACAATAGGCAACATGTTCAGGTGCAACTAGGAAGCTCATACCTTCTCCGTACTCATCATCGCTACCAATACCGTCAAAGGATCAACATACTTGAAACCGACTGGGGTGTTCTGGTTAACGAATGTAAGGAACTCGTCCTTGTCAGAAATGTAGAAGGCCTGTTGCTTGATGCTTTCAGGAAGTAAGTGGAACTTTTGTTCGACTATGGATGACTTCAAGTAGTGTTGATACCAAGGGGAAGTCTTCACTTTCCAAGGAGGCAGAGTATTTGATTCTTCATCCTTAAGAAAAGGAATCTTCACCTCGCTAACCTCGCTAACCTCGCTAACCTCTCTTGTCTTGGATTGTATTGTTTGATTAGTATTGTATTCTTCTTGGATGCGTGTCTCCCCAGACACGCCACCAGTGCAACCATTGACACGGTCCTGTATCTCGTCTGATACGGTGGCCGTATCAAAGGTTGATACGGCCTGGAAATCCCAATCACTGATCGCTGTGAAGACATATACGTTTCTAAGTCCATTCGGACTCTCATCAACTATGATCATCTTAGCAGCTTCAAGTTCCTTAATAGCGGCACGAACCGTATTAACACTGATCGAAAGAGCTTCTGCGATTGTGCGAAGTCCTGGGTTCCATTTGTCAGACTGAGCCATCAGATACAGGTAGGTTGTTTTTGCTTTGATTGAAAGCGGGAGAGTCCAGATCTCATTAGGTGCAGTGAAGTACTGACCGCGATCTTGGATTGATTTGGCGATTTTAGATTTGTTTACAGACATGGGCCTTCTCTTTCTATGACTGGTTACTGGAACCAACCATTTCTGCGCAGAAAGAGAAGGCTCACCTTACTATTATACTGCGTAGGTGTGCTTAGATTTTTGTGATTGGAATTTAAGGCCGTCCATGGCCCAACTCGAAGCCTTAAGTAACTAAGTCATCGTCGCCATTTTCCATGAGTTCGTAGCTCGTACTAAGCTCGACATCATCCATGGTAAGGAGTGCGTCAAACTCGACGATGAAGTCTGTGAGGTCTTCTTCCAGCATCATGATTCTTTTCTTGAGATGGGCTAACTGGGCTTGGCGATCTTTCTTGCTAAATGTCATAAATTTTCCTCTAAATTTGTTGTTTGAAAACTGAGTTAGACGTTTATGGCTAACTCAATTGATTTTCTTAGACGGCTAGAAGTCGACGTTTCAATTTTGTTTCGCATGCGAAACAATCTAGATTATTGATAAATTTATTATACGGATGCACTCTTGCAAGGCTAACCGTAGCTCAGCTTCACTCTGGTCAACTTGAGTTAGACTCAGGTTAAGGGTGTCCAACAACTCCTGTTTATTCCAAGTAGATGCCACCGGTTGAACAACAGGAGTAGGCCTAACTAAAGTTGGCTTTGAGATAGTCTTTGGAACCTCTTTTCGCACTATCTCTTGAATTTTGGCTCTGGATGCCTGGGCAACATCGCAGTTTGCAACTCTCACGATTCCCTCACTTGTCTGCTCAATCATTTGGGCCAGACGTGCCTCAGGGACGCGAGAGAGCTCAGCAAGTTTCTCAGTGTCAGAAATCACCGCTAGCTGAGGAGCAACCGTCAGCATCTTGCCCACCCGATAGAGCTTACTGATGTAGCTCTTACTAAACTGCTTTTGGAGAGCAGCCTCTAAGTGATCCGCTATTTCCTTGTAAGTCGCGCCAGTGAGTAAACCAATCTGGTAGACATTCAAAGCAAGGTTGTGAGTGAGAGTTTTCTGAGTGACGAAGCTGTTATAGAGAGCAAAGACGACATCTTGGAACTCCTGACTGAAGAACTTGAGTCGATCGTCAGGCGACAACTTACTAAACCGCTCTCGCTCATTCGGATCATCGTAAATGCTGTCGTAGGTCGCCTTATCAAGGCTGAGCATCTGGTCGATGAAGTTACTCAGATCCAAATCAGTCGTCAGCACTTCAACAGCTTGCTGGTCATCGGTAACTAATAGTTCGTTCACACATTCTCCTTGGTTAATTGGTTGAGTAATGATTGAGCGAGCAGAGTCGAAAACGCTGGCGGAACTGCATTAGCCACTTGCTTATATTGCTCCTGAAGCTTTCCCTTGAAGATGAACTCAATTGGAAAACTCTGGATGGCCGCAGCCTCGGCAACTGACAATTCCCGATCCTTCCACGGATGCCATGGGATATTAGTCCCGTTATTAAAGACCATCGTGGGTGCGACTTCATTCGAGGCGAGTCGATACAAGGGCCTGAAGCCTTTGATGCGACTGGGAGGGTTCTGGATGCCCTTAATCGCGAACCGTCGAGCAATCTCGACATCTTTAAGATTTGCCAGATTCTCCCCTGGACGAAGGATCTCGCCGAATATCTCTTTGGCTTTTCCGCCTGTGGTGAGATTTTGATTCTCGTGATTTGAAAGCGTTGGATCAATTGAGGTGAGAAGATCACCTAGTTTGAGGGCTCGTCTCGAAGCCTTTCTAGGAACGCAAGCTAGTAAGTCGATTTTGGAGTCAATTGGTTTACCCCAGATGATCACTCGCTCACGCCTCTGCGAAACTCCATATTCTGAGAGGTTACAGACTTGAAAGTGGACCTCATAACCGGCTTGCTGAATGAGCTCTATCAGCGAGTTGAAGGAGTTGCCTTCGTCATGACTTAATATGCCTTTTACATTTTCCCAGATGAAGGTTCGCGGCTTCTTCTCTTTAAGCACTTCGATTTGTTTGAAGATGAGTTGACCGCGGATGTCGTCAGCACCCTTACGATTACCCATCATGCTCCAAGATTGGCAAGGAGCTCCACCAATCATAACGTCGGCACCTTCAGGGATTTGGTCGAATAGCTTGTTGATGTCACCTTTAACTAAATAAGAGCAGTCGTGACCGAAGATATTTGTGAAGTTGTGGCGGTATGTTTCGCATGCGAAACGATTGAAGTCGTTTGCGAAGATGATCTCGTAACCAGCTTTCGCAAAACCGAAATCGAGACCACCACAACCAGAAAACAATGAAATGACTTTAAAACCATTCATAAATTTCCTTTGGTAATTAGGGCTTTAATTTATTTTTTGATCTTGGACAGCTCGCAGCCATGCGAGTCCATTCAAGGTGTTGTCGCGAGCAATTAGCTACGAGACCGACTTCACCAGCGATAAGGGGTTTCTATTTAATTGTCGTTCCGTTTGGATACGCGTTTGAAGCGCGAAAAAAAATTAATTAAATTTTTCATATTTAATTTTAATTTTTATAATTTCATGTAGGATTGGATAGTGATCTCTATTGAGCAGCAAAACGTCGAAAGTTGAAACAAGAAAGGCGCCACGAAGGACGCCTTAAACTGGGACAATGATTTTTATTGAGTTGATCAGACCTTCTTGAGTTTGAATTCCTTGCCGACGGTGTCCTTGCCCTTCGCCTCGCGCACGAGCGACTGATACAAGTGGTTGTACCGTTGAAATACCGAGATCGATGAGTGCCCAAGCCATGCTCTCGCAAGCACTTCGTCTCCAGTCTCACCGATGAGCCACGTCGCACGAGAGTGGCGCAAGCAGTGCCAAGACCGGTAGCGAAGCTTGCAAGAGTCGAATGCATCCTGCAAACGCCGACTAGCCGTCGAGTCATCAAGTCCTTGAAACAGGAGAAAGTCTTTCTTTGGTGTACCTTTGGTGTGCTGCCAGTGCTCGTACTGCTCGCTCGCAAGATCAACGAGCTCGTTCCACAAGACTTTGTCCACTATAGGAATTGTCCGTGCATACTTCTCGCTTATCTCTTTCTTTCCCTTGAACGGAACACGCTGACCCTTCTCGTTGATCTGTGAGTCGGAGACGATGTAGCCAAGATACTTGATTCCGTGAGCGCTGATTTTCTTAGCCATGAGTTGGTTAGCAGGCAATTCACCTTGGAATAGATCAGCCAGACTGATCGCCAACCCTTCGCTGTATCTCATCCCCGAAAAGAACTGGTAGCGAAAGAATGCAGCCTCGTAGTTGTATCCGTTTGCCTTTAACGTCGCATACACCTGCTCCATCTCGGCAGGATAGACAACATCGTCGATCGTTCGCTGCTTCACAAGGTGCTCACTGAACTGCTGGCACTTAGAAATACGGTTTACCAGTTTCTTTTGAAACAGGTGATTGAAGAAGGTGTTTACGGCGTTGATCGCATGATTCTTAGACGAAAATGAGATCAGCCGCTTGCCACTGAGGATCTTTGCATCCTTCTCAAGCCATTCCTTGAACTCGTCGAAGTAGTCTTCCCAGAGCTCGATGTTATTGAGTTTCTTTTGTGTGAGAAAGAATGGGAGCACATAGTGCTTCAAGTAGAAAACGTTGTTCTCCCATGAGTTAGGTGCGTTCTTGCGCTGGGCCTTCTCATACTGATCGAGCAAGTCCGTGAAGTTGTAGTATTCCTTCTCCCAAGACAGTCGTCGCTGGATCTTGATAGCCTGCGATTCGACCTGGGCTGACAGAAGCTTAAGACAGGTCTTTGCTTCCTCTTCCGTGAGGATGTCGTGACCAAACCGACTGTTGATCTCAGTCCGAGTCAGACGTACTCTCTTGTTGTTCTTGGCATCGTAGTAGACGAACGAATAGTAGGATGTCCCATCTTTATTCGTTCTCTTTTCAAACTTCATCTCGTCCTCCGTTTAGTTATCGGAAGAACCGAGACTCGCCTTAACCACCACGGACCCGTAGAACCCGAAAACGACAGATTTTAGACGTGAAAAAACATGCTAAATTCTTGTTTTCATTAGGTTTTTTAGGGGTTCGAAAATGGGGTGACCGGCTAACCTCGGACCCGCCGCAAGCAGATCTTATATATTGGATTTGAATCCATGGGAACGAGAATGTTGGGGTTATACGTTCAGGCGTTGATCTCTTTTGAACAGCATGAGATCGTAGGGAATGCGTTTAGCTGCCAAGGGTGATCTAGAGACGGTGGAATGGCTGGTAGGCCTTCGTTGGCCAAAGGGCCGGAAGTGTCCTCACTGCCAGGAGCGCGATAGCTCTGAGATGATCGAATCAAGGGCACTGTTTCAGTGCTTATCCTGCCGCAAACAATACGGCGTTTTCACAGGGACCAGTTTCGAAGGAACGCGGTTAAGTCCTCTTAAACTCAGAGGCGCAATCTCTTTTTTTTGGGAACAATCAAATGGCAACTACGAAGCATTTTACGGATCCTTGGCTCACGCCCAATCTAAGGATGAGTCCAAACTACAGTACCGTTGGAAGGGTCCAATCAGCGTGAGAAAACTAGCGCGAGCCATCGGCACTTATGCTACAGCGCAACGACTTCACCAGAAGCTCAACGTTGGTTACAAAAGAGATCTAGATTTTGATTCTTACATAAGGAAACTGCTGCAAAGCGCTTAGTAATGTTCAAGAATTAAGAACCATCAACAAAGGAAGTTTATGTACAGACTGATGCTTTTAGAACGCTTCAACGGACAAGAAATTTTAATCAACCGCGATCACATCGTATCAATGGAACCGAGTCAGGTCACGCACACTACGGTCAGAACAGTTGATGGCAACGAATACCTATTGAAGCTGCCGTTCGCCGACTTCAAAAAGCGGGCATCAACGAGATGCTCAAAGTTGAAGTCTCGCAAAATCAGTTCGATGCACTCTGCTCCTTTGCCTACAACTTGGGCCTAGGAGCATTGCACGGTTCAATTCTTCTTAAGAAACTTAACGAGGGGAAAGACTCAGCCGAGGTTGCTGCTGAGTTCTTGAAGTGGGATCACGTAGACGGGGTACAGGTGGCAGGACTTACCAAGAGGCGTCGCGCCGAGCAGGACTTATTCCTCAAACAATAATAAGCGTCTGGGTCTTTTGATTGGTCTCTTCGTCTTTGCGTACGCCAGAGACCTTGATCTTCTTGTAGTCGATGAGTTCACATACTCGCGGAGTAACTGAGTTTATCGGCCAACCAAGAATACTAGCGAGTTCACGACGATTGACGTTTGGGTTTCTTCCAAGCGCTTCAAGGATTGCGTCGTGCTTGGGCGTGAGGTTCTTCAAGTTTGAGTGTGAAGCCGCTTTCGTGTTCTCAAACCCTTCGCCGTAGGTTGGATCCGTGAGCATCTTCTCAATCTCGATGTCAGCTCTGTGCATAGCTAGCTTACATACAATTCCTTCGACCAAAGCTTTCGCGTTGTCAGGAATGATCCCGTGAAGGCGCTGGTTAAGCGTATGCTCAATGAATTCGTAATAGTGGATGTCACTCTCCTTTGTAATAGCTGTGAACGGCTTCATGATATTGTTGATGAACAATTGCTCTTTGGGCGTGAACTGAATTTCTGACATACTTTACTCCATAAGGTTAGTTTACTCACTAATCTTATCAGGACCTTTAGTTAAACTTAGAGAGACCCTATCCACTTACCGTCTTTGTCCAGAATCATTGGGATGAACGTAGGAATACCGTTAGCGATGATGCCGCAACCTAATATCGGCTTAGCTTTAAACTTCTTGCCGTAGGCGAACGCGTAGGCAGAGTTATCGATCAAGCATCCTACGTTGAACCCAAAGATGAGATGCTTCTGGTTAGCCGAGTATTGAATACCAGCAAATGCATGGATGTGGCCGATGACGGTGTTCTGCATGTTTGCGTTCGCACTCTTGATTGCACCCTGCTGACCAGCAAAGCTCTCCCCGTGCTCATAGACAACATTATCGATCACCCACTCGTCAGCCCAAGTCCAACCGACCGGTGCTTGTAGGAACTCTTTGTATGACTTGAGGAATGCCTTAGGGAGACCGAACTTGTAAGCGCGGCGATACGGAAGAGATCCATGATTCGACGTGCACACTTTCACTTTAGGAAACAACTTGTAGAGTTTCTTGAGCTCTGCGATTGCGGCTTCTAGCTCTTGTCCTGCACCCAACCCATCTGGATCGGTGTCGTGCATTGAGATCGCATGCCCGTCTATCTCATCGCCTAGGCAAACGACTTCATTTGGCTTGTACTTGGCTTTGACTGCTTTGAGGAACTTAAATGCGTCTTTGTGTTGGAACGGACAATGTAGATCTGGAATGGCTAGAACAACGTGCTTCTTCAACTTCTCTCCTGTAGCGAGCTATGATTAGCTGCTAAGGATATTTTAAGCCGCAGCTAGGCTTAAACATGGTCGACCGACTCAACTATTATTGATTACTTGAGCAATCGTCTTGATGAACTCAATCTCGAACTCAACACTGTAGATTTCTTCGTCGAGCATCTTCATGAAAACCTGCATGGCATACTCATCCATCGCGCTGTGATTTCCATGTGGCGAATCCTGTAAGCGAGTTCGGCGACGTGCCTGCGTAACGAGATGAGCTCTGCGAGCTGTTCTTCTAGAGAGAGAACGGAGACCTTCTCAGTAAGGAGCTCGTCAGGTCCATCGCCCACTAAAAGACGAACTTGATCAGAGTGATGACAGTGACAATGAAAGTAACGACCTTGGCGATCCAGTTGATTGTTCTTACGTGAGTGCTAAGAGGCTTGATCTCTTCACGAAGGAGCCGAAGGTTCTCTTCGTTAGCGGCCGTTCGGCGCATGTGGTCTTCGAGACTAACCGTATTGCGGACGAGTGTCTTGTCGATCTCGTGCAGTTTGTCCACGACTGCGTCGATCTTTTCTTCTATCCGTTTGTTTCTCTCGTCATCCACATCTCATCCTTTGGTCTCTATCTTCTTTTGCATTATCTTGGCGATCGTCTGAGGAATTATGAAACTCAAGCACAGGATGCTTAAACCAACGCAATCGACACCTAGCTTCAATCCAAGTAGCGCGATACCGAACGCCATGAATAGACCGACGACTTGCACGAACCTTGTCGTACTAAGCTCTGACTTCTCACTGAGGAGTTCACGAATCCACTTCATCGCTTGATTTCGTCGTTCTGGATGATCTTGGATTTAGCCATGACGTTCTTGTAGTAACGTTTCCCACGCATAGTAATCGGAACAGCGCCCTTACGCTTTAGGTAGGTCATCAACTCTTTTGCGAAGAGGTTGTTCTGCTTGATTCCTAAAAAGTTCGCTATAGGAACGTGAACGTCCATTCTGCGCGTATACGCACCCTTCGTGATGACGAAGTCGCGATCTACAATTGTAGAAACGAGCTTCCGCAAAGCTCTCCGCTTAACTAGCTCTACTAGAATGAGCTTAGTCCTTAGAGTCGAAGCCATTAGAATCCAGTACCCTTGATCTGTGCAGTGACAAAGCCTGTGCCAGAAGTTGGAGTCCAAACGATGCGAACGCGCGTGTAGCAAACGTCGATCTTGGGAAGCAGATAAGTTCCGGCAGCAGACACAGCTACTGACGTGTTTGGGATTGTCGCCCAGTTCGTTGCTAGCTGGTTTCCTTGAAGGAAATCATTGCTTGCTTGAATCGTCAGAGCTCCAACTGGAGCGCCTGTTAAGACTGCGACTCCAGAGATTGCCACGAGCATCTCTGCGTTGCAGTCAATCCCGTTCTGAGTTGTCGCAGCGTTAGAGCCTGCTGCGATGTTTACATTAGTAAATTGATTCATTCGTTTCCTTGTTCATTAGTTACCGACTCTGCAAATGTCGATGTTACCTACCGCTCCACTAGCTAGTGCGCCGCCTGTTACCGTCGCAGAACCGCTGGGGCGCACGTCGATGTAGTCGCCAGCCAGCAAGCGAACAAGCACAGTCCCAGAGCCGGGCTGTGAGCCTTGAGTGTTGAACATAAACTTGTACGCCAAGCCGTTTTTGTAGAGTGCGATGTTGTTCGCTGAGCCGGAAGTAAACGGACATGCAGATACCTGATAAGTGCCCGTGACTGGCGCTGTAAATTTCCATGCAGTTCCAGACGGCGTAACCGCTCCGTGCGAGTCGAACTCTTTAGTGTCGAAATTAATCGGCACCGTAGTTGACGCTGCGAAGTTCGCGCTTACGTAGTAACTCGCATTCACGCTCTCTGTCGCCTGCACGACAGCGGGGCCTGAGAGACGGAATATGCTCACGTTGGCGGTCGTAATGGTACCGTTAGCCGACGCAAAAGGCGTAAATGAAATTGTGGAGCCGGATGTTACGTTAGGTAACAAAATCCCGCCGGAAGTCATAGCACCCGCGGTGGCTTGCACGGTGCCGAAAGTAATTTGAACCCCGTTTAGATAGATTCCAAACGTGTGTCCTGTTTGATTAATAGTCTCGTTAAACTCAACATAGTAGTTTCCAGAAACAGGAACTTTATAGCTATTGCCCGTCCAAGCCCCTGCCGAATCGGAGGTAGCCGAAAACGCTACACTACCGCTACCAGACGTAAACGCTTGTGAACTAGTGTTACCGGTAAAGCTAATAACACGCGTATCAGTATCCGCGCTGCTAGCTGTGTTCGACGACCAGCCGACGATGGGGACTTCTAACGTAATGTGTACGAAGTCACCGTTGGCAAACATGGAATTGGCAGCTTGACCTGTACCGGCATTAGTACCGCTAACGTTTACAAAACTCGCGTTAATAGTGTTGCTAGACGGGAAGCCTAAGATTACGTAGTCATTTGTCGCAGGCGCTCCACCATCAGCACGGTAAGCACGACCGATCTGTGAGGCGGCGTTCATGTTTGCGGAGGCAGTTAGTCCGTTCGGCAAAGACATCGTAAATATCGACGCGCTCACGCTACCGACCGTAAAATCAGCGCGTACGTATAACTTATCGCCTCTGCGTGACCAAAAAATGGCCGGGGACGACGCTACAAGTCCGGCAAACGTTGGCGTGTATGCCTGCTCATCACTCATCGCAGGCGCGATAGCAGTCGGCTGTGGGCCTACGAATACGTCGTCAACGCTGATTGTGAAAGCACCAGCACTTGCGTTCGGGAAATAAACACAAAGCTGAATGTGACCAGAATTTGTGCTGTAGGTCGTTTGAAACGTTCCGGTCGCTATGCCCGTTCCAGAACCTTGAACAAAGTTGAAAGCACCAGATACGGGAAGCCAAACCCCGTAGTCAGAATCCCAAACGGCAACGCCGACCGAGTTTGCCGAAGTTCCTGACAGGTTGATGTTCGAAAGGCCCGAATCAACTCTGTAGCTGATTTTGTATTGCAAACACTTGGCTGAGTCTGACAGGTCAGTTTTGTAGACCTGCGTTGCAACCATGTCCCCAGGACTAGAGGCACTGGTAGTTGAGATCTGTGCTGACGATGATCCCGCGAGAGCACTAGAAGTTGAGTAAGCGGTGAAGCTTAAGTTTGCATTCGCGCCTGAGCCAAATGTAGGAGTACCAGTCGGCAATCCATTTGTAAGAGTTCCAACATTTCCTATAGACCAGCCGGTTGTATTTCCGGTCTCGAAGTTGCCATAGGAAATATAGTTCTTAGGCCCGTTGTAGCTGAGCAACGTTCCGTTCGCGAGAAGTTCTTGGTTCTGTAAGACAGTAGCTGTTGAGTTAGGTCCCCAAAGGACCGGTGAATTGGCCATTTGGTTTCCTTAGTTGTAGAGATTCAAGAGGATGTAGCCACTCGTTGCGTTTGCTGTGAGGGCCTTGATTGCGATTCGAGTGGAAGCCGGAATCGTTACGACGATCTGATCGCCACCTGGAGGGACGTAAGCGAGGACGACTTCAGAACCAGCAGTTCCAGTCGCTAAGATCATTCCTTGTCCAGACGAATCGAAGATGTCGACGAAGGTTGCCGCTGTTGTCGTCGAAGCAATCAATTGTGTGTAAGCACTAGTGAGAACGTTTGTTGTTCCGTAATTGTTATAAACAGGAGCGTTCGCTTGAGCGCGTCCACCTTGCTTAGTGAATCCAATGACGTTCGTTCCTGTAGGAAGAGCGTTAGTGATTGATGTGACGGCACCAACGGTTGTTACAGTCGCAAGAGTCTGAGATGCGGCTAGCGAAACAGTCGCTAGCAAATTCGCAGCAGTCGGATTGTTTACGGTGACGATGCTTGAAGTTGCGAGCGGCGCAATGATCTGACGACCACTTGAATCGAGTTGAACACCTGCTTGCTGACCAGTCGTGAGAGTGGGCAGAGTTGTGTTAAAGATTCCGCCCATCATGTAGGCTTTAGTCGCAGCCGTACCAGCAGCCACAGAACCAAGTCCTGGGTCAGAACTGTTAGGACTCATCGAGACAACGAGCGCAGGATCAGTTGCAGCAGGAACAGTAGAAGCAGCTTTGACCGCGCTTACGTTCGTGCCGTCAGTGATCTTGTTCATCCAAGCGCCAGAAGCCGCAGCCGCTGTACCTTGGGTCGCAGAAACAGTCCCAGAAATCGGTTGAGTCGTTTGCCAGAAAGTTCCTGTCACCGCTTGTGATGAAGGAAAGTTGGATACGCTTACGGAACCGCTGATCGGTTGAGTTGCCTGCCAAAATGTTCCGGACACTGCTTGAGTTGCAGGAAAGTTAGAGACAGAGACTGCACCACTGATCGGTTGAGTCGTTGCGCTTGAGTCAGTCTTGACAGCGCCGCCAGTAGTGATTGGAAGAGCTACTAAGTTTCCAGAAGGATTTACGCCAGCAACTTCAAGGGCAGAGATCGGAGCCGTTGCGCCAGTGAGTCCGCTTGCTGCGATGGTGACAGTTGCTCCAGGCGGAAAGAAGAAGTTAGCCATTAGAGCTCCTTCCCGTAGATATTCACCGTGATGTCTGCTTGGCCTGAGTTAGGCGTGTAGACGAGACGGACGAACCGGAATGGAAACTGAGTGATCGAGACAAGGTGAGATCCGCTTGCGCTGTCGACTTGAGGAATTGCCGAGAGTGTTAGCGGAGTCCATGTAGCACCAGACATTGTCTGGTTTGGTAGGATCGTTCCTGCGTCTGCACCTTGAAGCGTGAAATAGCCAGAGGGCGTATTTGTAGCGTTCGCAAAGATGAGTTCGTAGGAAAGGTTATCAACTCCTTGAGTATCGGTCGGAGCTGTAGAGAAAGTGGTCGTCACAGCGGTTTGACTGAACAGCTGCTTAAATATCGTTCGTTTAGTACCAGACATCGGCGTCCTTATAGGGTCGTCCGATGTATTCGGACTGAGGCCTATAAGGCGCTTTTTAGGTTGTCGCTTTTAGCGAGTACGACCTGAGCTAGCTTTGCCTGTCATAGACAAGCGATTCGACAGGTTTAACTTACCTAAGCCCGTCTGACCGGACTTCACTGCACCCTGCTGCGCTTGCTTGCCTGCACCTTGCGAGTAGATGTTCTGGTGAGACATGATTGAAGCTGGACTCACTGAACCGCTCATCTGAGTTCCTGTAAGGAGTGAAAGCATGGCTTGTTGTCGGTACGTCACTCTCCCCTTCTTCCCAGACAGTTGATTCAAGAGTTCAGAGTTGATTTGGTTATAGATCTGCGGATAGACAGACTTCACTGCTTCCACGCCTTCTTGTGTGAGTGTTCCTGCGGCTGCTTGCTTTAGGATAGAAGTCGGATTTTGTACGGCATTGTAGTAGCGGTTGAATTTCGACACTTCCGACTTCGACGGCGACCACATTGAATCGAGTGGACCTTGCTTTGGATGCTGAGGGATTTTTGAGTTCAGGAAGTTGATGCCAGTAACGGCAGTCATCTGCATCCCTTGAGCAACCTTAGGAGCATGCTGAGACAAGTCTGCCGTCGAGTTCGAAAGAACTCCATGAAACTTGGCAGCGTCTGCATAGAGCTCTTGGATGTGGGCTGTTCTCTTCTCAAACACTGGAACACTATCCTCGTGGTCTTTCCCGAAGTCTTTCGCTAAGCCAGCAGCAACTTCGCCACGGCCTACAGAGAATGCACGGCTACTTCCTGACAAGATTGCTTGAACACCGGAAGAGATCTTCGCAGAGCTTTTGTTAGCTAAGGATTCAAGTGCGACCAGTCGTTGAATTGTACCACCTGGATTAGCGAGGGCTTTGTATGCTCCGGCTCCAGCAGCAACTAACGTTCCTGGAAGTCCGACTGCATGAGCAACACCGCCAGCAAGGAAAGGACTGATCGAATCACCTTGGCCGGTGTTCACTTGACCTTGAAGTCTTGCGAGTTGAGCGTTTTGCTCGGCGTTCTCAATGTAAGAAGCATTCTTGGCAGCAAGTGCTTCATGAGCAGCTTGATCAAACTTTCCTGTCGGCATGTTTGTATACGACTCTTGAATCTCATCGATCATGTTCTTCGATGCCTTCATGTAACGGTCGAGTGCCGCTTTACGAATCTCGTTCTGAGGAGTTCCAATGCCGTTATAGAAGGCGTTCACCTTCGTAGGATTGGCCTTCAATGTAACGCCACCGTTATTGCTCTTAGTTTTGTAGAGGAAGTTCTTTTGAAACTCCTTCTTTGCAGTGAAATATTCGTTTTGAGCTTCGTTGAATGCAGCTTGCCTGCTAGCACCTGGGCCGAACACGCCCTCGTTCTCAAGAGAGCCTTTCAAGTCACCACGAAGAGACTTAACTAAGTTGATCGCGTCTGAGTCGGCGGCAGAAGTAACTCCGTCGAACTTCAAAACCTTCGAGTCGAGAGTTTGCTTCAAGTCGTTAAGAGTTGCGAAGACCTCGGCCGGAGTTTGTGCAGCTTGTCCGTCACGCATCAATCCCTTCTGAATGTCTTCAAGCTTAGAAGCGAACCGTCCAGGATAGATGTCTGGCTTTTCACGCATCTCTTGGATGGTGTCGCCGAGCTTATTGAAGACGCGCTTGTACTCTTCGTTCACTCCCGTCTCATCAACTCCTTTAACAAGGTCAGCCGTTTCTCCAGGACGAATGTCTCTGTTTGCAGTCTTCAAAGCAGCTTCAGTCTCTTTGTATTGATCAGCTAAAGACTCTGCCGTTTCGTTAACGGTTGCGGCGCGAGCTTCCGCCGTTGGGAGTGCTAGGTGACGGTTCTGCAATGCTTCTGCTATTGAGGCTTCTGGAACGCCAGAGACAGCGCTAGACACCTTCGAGAATGCATCGCCTGCTGCACCAGAGGCCCTGTCGAAGATTGAAGAGAGGGAGTTCTTAGCTTTCTGAACAGCCTCAGGAATAACAACTCCACCTAGACCGACAAGACCACCGATACCACCACCCAAAAGAGCAGAGAGACCGATTTGAGAAACTGCATGCTCTGCAACTTCACTTGGATCTCCAAGAGCGGACTCACTTACCACGTTTCCTAGCCCGTAAGCAGCTCCCTCGATTGCGGATCCAACAGCTTTGCTTCCTGCTTTCGCAAGGATTCGTCCAGCAAGAGATTCACCGGCCGGTAACGCCGCAGCAGTTGCAGCCTCGGCAGCCGAACCAAGTTTGCCAACGCCCTTTACAAGGTTAGCAGCTCCAAGCTCATCGCCGACAAGCATCGGAGCAACGATTCCCGTCACAGTTCCTGCAGTGTCAGCAATCTTATGTCGCTTCTCAAGTTGAGTGAGCGTGCGAGGATCTGCCAAGCCGGTGTCAGTGAGCAAGTGATCAGAAAGTCCAAAGGTCGCCGCACGAGCCGCAGCAGCACCGAAGGCCTTTGCAGAGTTACCCACACCGTCGCCGTACTCTGCATCGTCTTGCACATCTTGTATTTGTGCATCGTTAGGGACAGTGTAACCGCCCTGTTGAATCGCTTGTTGCGCTTCGCTTGCGTCGACGTTTACCGGATCACCGTTTGGATCCAGTAGGTTCACTCTTGAGGAATCTGCCATTTAGTTGAAGCCTTTTTTCGCTGTGCTTGGTTTGAAAGGAGCTTGATAGTTAACGAGCTTGTGTTTGAAGCCTGCCACTTGTGCGTCAGTGAGTGACTGTCTGAGTGCCTTGGTACGGTTCGCACCGTTTGCACCGAAGATGGACTTCATCGCAGATGGGTCACCGAACTGCTTACCGATCTGTTCAAGCAACTCAGGACTGTGACGCTTGATTCCTTCGTTGTTCGAGATCTTAAGCTTCAGCGAACTAACGAGTGATTGAGCTTTTTTGTTCTCTGGAGTTCCAGGAACACCAGCCTCAGGACCGAGCTTATCGAGACGGTCAAGTCCCGCAGTGATGTCCTCAGTCGAAGACAAGTTGCTACGGATGTCTTCCGCTTCTTTCTCAGAGTTTGCGATCGCGACTTGTCCGTTGGGAAGTTTAACAGCACGAGCTTGAATCTTAGGATCCGCGGTATTCAAATCTTGCTGAGTTCCTTGCCCGTTTGCAATTCGCGCTTGCCCCATGAGCATTGCTGTCTTGGCGTTGACTTGTTGAATCTGCATCTTGAGTTGACCAAGGAGTTGATCTTTTCGTGCAACCGCCTCTGGACCCATTGCTTGAGCGTTAGCCTGGCTCACTTGTGCAGCCGTAATTGCCAAGAGCTGACTCTGAGTCATCGACTCCGCAGCTTGAACAGATCCCGTGATGGCGAGGTTCTGACTAATCAAGCTGTGCTTGTTTGCCATGTTGGTCTTTTGAGCGTCGATGTCGCGATCGATATTGTGATTGATCTGGTCGACAGCAACGTTTCCGCCCTTGCCAGTGAAAGCACCGCCGATACCACCAAGGAACATAGCAATAGCAGCCGTGTTCTTCGAGTGAGCGTTCTTCCCGTCTGCATCGCCACTCCAATAATGGGTGGGATCGATCTTATCGTTTTGAGCAGCGTTAAATAGATCCATCGAACGTTGGTTGAGCGAATCAACCTGTCCTTGATAGTGATCCATATTCTTTTGAAGGTTGTCGGCTGTGGTTCCGTAAGTTTTCGAAAGCTTGTTGCCAAGATCAGTCTGGGCTTGCGCGCCTTCGTTGATGCCCTTGGTAATTTGATCGACACCCGCAGGATTGGGAAGGTTAGCTGGAGCTTGCGCAGCAGAAGTTGGATCCATTGAGCCCGTGGCAGGTGCACTCACTTGCATGGTGTTCGCGTTTGGATCAGTTACCAGCGGAGTTGCTGGAGTCTGATCTTCATCGCTTGCAGTCGGAGTGCCTTTATAATTAGTCGAACCCATTCCTGACAAGTCGGAAGCTTCAGAGCCTGCCTTAGCAGGATCAAACTTAGAGTCGTCGTAGAAGTACTGGCTTGCGCCAGCGAAGGGATTCAACTGATTCAGTGCTTCCAAACGCTCAGACGAGACTTGCGAATCAGAACCAGGAGCAGCAGCAGCATCATCCTCAACTTCTCCGCCATCAGCGAACTTAGGAAGAGACTTGATGGACTGGTAGTTACGCTCTGACATGGCTTTCTTAGCCATCTTGAAAGACTTGCCGTCATTCGTGTTATGAAGGACAAAATGATCTTTGGCTTCGTGGACTAGTTTATAATTCTTCATTACTTCGCTGCCTTCATAGTGCTTTCGAGACGCTTCAGACGCTCATGCAAGTTGCGTTGGCCTTCGAGCACTTTGCCGTAGCCTTGAGCACCGGAAGCCTTTTTTGGAGTCTGATGTTTTTTGAGTGCTTCCATAAACTCCTTGGCTTTCTCAGGAGCGTTCGCGGCAGTTGTCACTGAGCGAGGGAGGACGACTTCACCAGGCGAAGCGAGGATAGGCTTCGTATCGTTTGCAAAACTGTTTCCAGGAACTAAAGCATGTCCTGGAACTTTCCCGCCCTTTGCCATCAAAGCTAATAGGCCAAGCAATGCACCTGCTCCTCCGCCTCCACCACCACCGCCACTTGAACTTTGCGCGGGCGGAGGTTGAGAAGTCGGAACAGAGAGTTGAGGATTCGAGTTGTCGACCATACCGCCGTCGGCAAACATCGACATAGCAGAGCTTGCACCGTTCATGATGCCACCGATAACTTGCGAGCTAGTCGCTGCGTTCTGAGTTTGGTTTCCTGCTGCAACGCTAGCGTTCACTTGATCTGCGCCGAGATCACCCGTGTTGATTGCTGAGTTCTGATTGGCTTGCGCGGTCTGCGTAGTTGCGTTGTTAGCTTGCGCTTGAGTCCCGACGTTATTCAGGATTGCAGTCTGGTTATTCAGGGCTTGGTTCTGCGCAGTCATCTGGTTAGTTGCTTCAGTGCCTGCGGCATTCTGACTTGCGGTAGCTTGCGCATTAGATGCAAGTCGTGCGGCCAGTGCAGGATTGATTCCCTTTTGAGAAGCAATCGTCCCAGCTGTCTGCTCAGCGTTTTGATCGACGTTCTGTTGGTACTGAGTCTGAGCAGCGTTATTCGCAGTTCCGTTAGCTACAGCTGCTTGTTGAGCTGCAAGTGCTTGCTCAGAGCTGATGTTTGAGCCGATTGTGTTTTGGCTACTGTTGATAGTGGGCGTGAGATTTTGTTGGTTAATCCCTGGTGCCTGTACGCTGTAGTAGTTAGTTGTGCCGTCAGCGGCGTTTACTAAACTTCCCATTATAGTTCCTTGTAAAAGGACTCGTAGGTCCCTGATGATTTGAAGCCAAGATCAATGCTGAGTTGAACCATCGAAGGAAACTGTGAGTCTGCCTTCAAGAGTTGAACACCTTGGTTCTTAGCGAATGAAATTATTGTTTGGCTCAAGAGCTCTAGAGCAGCACGACGCTGTTCCTTTGGAGCTTCTGGGTCTGTGATGAATACGTCTGCGATGCCAACGGTTGAGTTCGTTAGATACAGAAATCCTGCTGCCTCTTGAGTGATGAAGCCAGTCTTAGACAAGACTTCAAGCGAGGGACAAACACGTCCCCGCTTAGCAAACCATGTGCAGATAGTCGGATAGTCCGACTCGGTGAAAGACCGAATCATCCGAAGATCCGAGTTGCAGGGAGACGGTTGAGACCACCCTTTTGACCCACTTCAAACGCGATTGCAGACAGACTGAACCCTTCGCCATAATTTGATGTTTGAATATCCTCTATGGAGATTTGTAGGGTGTCGCATTTCTGTTGAGCTAGATCGACTCTGAATTGATAAACAGGATTCTGCCCACCATACACACCAGCTCCAGAAGCATAAGTTCCTGTGCCAGATGCGTAAGGCGCAGTCGGGTTTATGATTGCGGTCGTATCAATGAGGTCTGACTGAGTAAAAACAGGGATGAAGTCATAACCCACTTTTACTAAGAGCTTGTGCGGACTCTTGTATGTTCCAAGGATCGTCGCTTTGTAAACGCGCTGGTATCCTTGAAGACCGGCCATCGACATCCAAGCAAGAACAACGCGCAATTTGATAGCGCTTCCGTTATCGTTGAATTGCCCAGGAGTCTCTTGTTGGATTGTCCCGTTCGATTGGATGTAACAATACACGTTCTGGAAAACGGTCGAGTCAGCCGCGGCAATGTTTGTGAACACTGACCACTGGTTATAGGCCGTATCGTAAGTGAGACAGACTCCAGTATTCAGAGTGAATCGCACTTGGTTGCTAGTAGCTAAGAGCTGCGCTGATGTCACTGAAGACGAGTTGTAAGCTTCAACGTCGGCACCGATGTAGTAGTCAACGAGAGAGCGATTGAGCAAGTAAATGCCCTTTGAGCTCTGATACATCAAGCCTGCTGGAACCTGCACTAAACTCTTCGTGTTAACACATCCTGAGTCAGCGGCAATTAACAAAGCTTCTGCGAAGTCATCGTTCAATCCGTTCGCAGAAGGACCATCACCAGTCGTATAGAAAATGTTATGGCTTTTAAGGAAGACTAGGTTGGCGTCAAGCTGAGCAACGGCAGTGATACTCCCTCCACGCTGGTCGATGTTCTTAACGAAGGTGTCGTTCACTTCTACCGGAGAACCGGGAACAGTCTGCTTAGAGAACCACCATGTGAGACCATTTTCAGAGGGAACGATAATTAGTCGGTTCTTGTAAGTCCCGATGATCTGAGTAGCAGGTGCCGCGATGTTTTCGATCACACCACCGGTTGTATAGATCTGCTCATTTCCTATGATCACTGAGTCAGCCAAGCCGTCCGTGATAGTGATCGAGTCAACCGTTGGGTCGTTCAACACAGGAGTCGCGATTGTCGTCACTGCGTAAAGCACTGTCTGGTTAACGAATGTTCGATAGAGCATGATGCGAACGTTCGACTTGCCAGTGAGTCTGAGAGTTGGAACGGTCACTAACACCGTCGCTCCACCGCTGACGCTTATTGTGAGAAGCTGAGATGGTGCTGAGTTATGATCTTGTCCCTGAGCGTCTGTCCAACGATAGACAGCAGAATACCCATAACTTCCTGACGACAAACTGCCACCTGAGCCAGCAGCAGCAGTGAGTCCCTCAGGAAATAAGTGGAAGCCGTGCTCGGAGATCGTTGCCCCGTCATAGCAAGACAAGATCCCGCCAGTGATGTGCAAGTTGGAGCCAAGCTCAAGCGTTTGAAACTGAGCATCTACAAAGTCGAAAGTCCCGGACATCACGCCGGTGTTTGAGAACACATTTCCAGCAATTGTCGAGATGAAGTCCTTCTGTAGGAACGCGAACTGGAATACACCAGGCGAAACGACGTTAACCTCAGTGAGGATGGACGCAACTGTAACGCCACCGGCGTTCTGGTTAGCAACTTTCCCGACTACTTGCCCAAGCGAATTCAGAACAAAGTAAGACGGCTGTAATGTCGCCGTATTAGTTGAAGTCGGAGACGGTCCATAAGCAGTAATAACATAGACACTTCCGTTATAAGAGAAAGCCTTCGAAACGATACCGACTGAGCCGACAAGTCTGCTTGCGGTTCCTACGACACCAAGAAGCGTGCATGTGTTGATGCGAATCTGGTTCTTGTATTCCGTTGCTCCAGCGACTTCGTAGAAGATCGTCGCCGTTGTTCCGGATATTGAAGTAGTTATGTTACGGGACAAAACCGTCTCAACAACTTGAGGAGCTACGAGAACTCCTGACAATGCGTTGTTAACTACGGTCACCTTCGTAGCAGTTCCGTTACAGTAGGAAACCCAGAGATTTCCAGAAGCATCGGCCGCGACGTTGATTGCATTCGAAGCTGAGTCACTTCCAAAGGAATAGACGTTACTCGTCTGCAGGTAAGAGTTGATGCTCCGTGAAGAGATAGAGCCAATACTGTTGTTGAACACCAAGTAGGCGATGTTTTGAAATACTGCTACGTCGTAGAGGTAGTTCGTCGTGTTCATTGTCGTGTTGAAGTCTACAGCCGCACTCAAGAGAGTCGGTGAACCCAGGGCAATCGACTTATACTGAATCCTTCCGTTGACCGGATTGAAATAGAAAACAACGAAGTAGTTTCCTAAGACGACCGGCTTCGCTCTCTTACCAGCAGACAAAACCGCATTGGCTACGATCTGTTGGTTCGTAGACGAGTCTGTCACCGAGTAGCGAATTCCTCCGCTAGAGTCTTCCCATGTGAAGATTTGAAGGCCTGAGCTATGAAGAGCCGAGTCTTGAACAAGTTGGAGGTTTGAGTTTCGAATGATCGGCTTTGATGTCACTTCAAGATTCACTAAGGAACCTTTGTTCGACCACATCTGAGCTGACGGCGAGAAGCTGAACAAGCTCGTGCCATCAAAGGACAAGAGTTCATTCTTAAACGTTGTTGTTCCTGCTCCGGCAGTGATCCCTGTAGTGCTAGAGAAGACTGAGCGAGCCAAGGCTTGAAAGCCGCTGCGCTTACGAAGCTCCTTAGGAGAAGAGAAGATTCCGTTCTCCAGAACAGCAACCTTGCCTTGGATTTGATATGGGTCGGTCTTTGTATCTACGCCGTTGCCAAGCGAGACCGTTACGATTTGCTTTTGTAACGGCATGATTAGAGTCCGTACGCAGTGAGCATGCAGTAGTAGACAGATACGAAGTTGCCAGCCTGCGAACGAACTTGAACCGTATAAGTATAAGTTCCTGCACCGACTCTATCTGGGAACGTGATCATAGCGGGCACAACCATTTGCGCTTGCCCACCCACGTTGGTCGAATAAATCGTCGTGCCGTTTCTTTGGATGATTAAGTTCATGATGTCGCCTGCATTGGTCTCTAGATAACCACCCGCACCGGCGCTAGCTGTTCCATCTGGCACAATCGAGATCATCACGGGCTTACCGATAGACGTGATCGACACTGAAAGATTCGTAACACTTACGAAGCTAGTGGAAGTCGTAGCGAACGTTCCTGACGAAGCACTCACTTGAATCGGAACTGGTGTGATGAACGATAAGTTGCCTGACGAGTCCATTTGGATTGGACTTGTTACAGTAGGTGCAGCAGGCGGAAGCGTGATCGTGTAAGCGAGTGCCAAGGCCAAAGGAGATTGAAGGGTGATTCCGAATGCGCCTGAAGTCGGTGCCGACAGAGTAAGCGCTGAAGACGAGATCAACGCCGAGATGCCAGAGTTCTGAGTGAAGTAGAAGGTCTGATTCGCAGAGGAATAAGTTAAAGCGGCGGTGGTTCCACTAAGTCCTGAAATCGATCCAGCAGAACTCAAGTTAAGAGCAGCACCGGAAGTCATGTGAACTGGCTGTCCTGCACCTGAGTTGAAATACAGATCGCCACCGGACATGTAGATGCAACCGACGTCAGAGACACCAGACAAGGATGACGTTTGGTTTTGAAACTTAGCCGAACGCAAGTTCGTTGCGTTGTTGCCGATGAAACTCAAGTCAGCGTTGATATTGAGACCAGCCGTAGGAACTAAGCTTCCTTTGCCAGGCGAGTGATCGTGCGAGTCCACTGTAGTGAACGCAGCGTTAATGTCGACAGCTCCAGCAAACGGGCTCACTTCTACAAGTGGCGTTGGGAGTTGAAGACTCATGTATGGGGTCTGTGTCGTAGTACTCATTTTTTCCTTTTAGAAAATCCAGAGGTCAACCGTTACCGCCGCAGACGATGTAAGGATAAGAGTGCGTGTCGGTGACGGGTTTGAGGCTTGTGCGCCAGTGTGAATGTCAGCGAAGGTGCTCTTGAGCAGAGTCATCACTCCTTGAACTTCACGCTGGATAGGATTTGGAATGACGTTAGTTCCAGCAGCTAGGATCACGTTCTTCACCAGCACCCCGTCCAACATTGGATTTGTGAAAACGGGATTGAGGCAGTTGATTAGACTGTCTTGAACTTGGCTAAGCGTAAGGTCCGATGTCTGGTTCTTTGAGAAGCGTTTAAGCACTAGAAGTCCCAGCCGGTGTCATAGACGTCAGTCACCGTAGAGGGATCGCCTGCATTGCGATTTGCCGCTTCGTCGATGATGCGCTCTCGCATCGACTCTTTCTCGGCAGCAAAAGGACTTGGATCCATTTCCTGCTTCACCATCACCTTGGCGCATACGCTTGCGATGATGTATTGCTCCCACCCGTTAACGCCGTCGACTATGTCAGTGTCGTTTACAAGGACTGGACAACGTGGCACGTACCACAACTGAATCCACTGCCCTGCTTGAGCAAGCGGAGTGAGCATGATGTTGTTGCCGTTGATCTGGTACCGGATGTTCTGAAGAACGTTGAAGGATTGCGAAGGATAGAATGCGTCGTTGAGTCGGTTACGCTGAGCAAAGTTGAATGGCTTGAGTGTAACGAACGAGTTGCTCGCTCCTGTTAGAGAGAGATCAACACCGCGAAGCTTGAAGAAATCAGTGGGCAGAGGAAACTGGAATGAAGTTCCGTCAGTCTGAAATTGAAATGGCGTTTGAAAGAAGTAGTTATCCCCATACGAGGTTACGAGAAGCCCGTACAGTTCTTGATAGTCGAGATTGATGTAGGAATTTAACTCCGTATCAGTCACGACTTGGTTGTTCACCGTATCTGTCATGCTTCGCACCAGCGTGCGAATGGCAAGCAGAGTCGTTTGTCCAGGAATAGACATCTATAGTTCCTTAGATAAAAGGAACCCCGCTTGTAAGCGGGGCTCGGAGTTATTCTTGGTCTTGTTCGTCGTCGTCAGAGTCTGCGAGAGAGAGAAAGGCTTTCAGCGCCATCATCAACCCTTGAGGGTCTTTGTCTTGGATCGCTTGCAGCAGATCTTCAGCCGCAGCTCTCATCCCTTGAGCATCTTCGTCGTCACCCATCCCAACGGTGGGCTTGACCTCTTGAGTCTTCGACTTCCCATCCTTCATCTTTGCTAGGATGAGAGAGGCAGTAGACCGTTTGTCGTCACCGTTCATGATCATGGGTTACGCTCCGACAGATCTAGAAAGTTGGATTGCGATCAAGATCTCTTCGCCAGATGCAGGGTCAGTTGCAGTGCCAGTAGGCGTTTGAAACTGAACTGTTAAGCTAGGAGCGAGTGGAGTTACAGAGCCGTTAACGTTGGCGATTGAAGTCACCGACATAACAGGTGCAGCGGGAGCGGTAGAGACGAGCGTCTCGCACACGTTCAAGCAACGGACGTATCGGTCCGCTAAGACGATAGTGTAGTTGCCAGTTGAGTTACGAGTGATCGACTTGATACCAATTGAGTTTGTAGCTTTGAGAGTTGGAGCACCGGAAGCACCGACAGTGAAGTCCATGAACAGGTCAACCGTCTTTAGCTCTTTACGCTCGAGTTGGTTATTGACAGGCATTTTAATTTTTCCTTAGTAGTAAATAAAAAGAGCCCATCCCGAATGAGATAGGCCCGTAAAACGGAGGGCTTAGTACTGGAGCGAAACGACTGCGCACGCCGAAGTGTTGTGGCAGGCAAGGTTCCAGTAGGCAGAGATGCGGTATTGAGCTGCATCTGTGTCGATGAGGTTCAAGAATGCACCGCGCTCGTCTTGAAGCTCAGGAGCTTGGCCAAGCGAAGCGATCTCAAGAACGTCAGTGTCCAAGATGAAAGCTGTTTGCGGAGGGCATGAACGATCAGGAACGACGTTCAAGATTCCGAGTGCAGTGGCCATCTGGAAACCAGTGAAACCAACAACAACTTCAGCGCCGTCACGCTTCGTGTTCACATCCATGCGCTGCACTTGAATCTTGGCACCCATCTCAAGGCTAAGTTGCTGCCAAGAAACCGGGTTCATGACGATGACGTCAGCTTTGCCAGTAGTTGAGTTCTGCATGAGTTGAACCACTGCTTTAGTGAGCGAGTCTTGAACCGACTCTCCACCAACCGATGCGTAACGAGTTCCTGCCAAGTTAGGAGCAGTCGAACGGTCGATACCGTAGAAGTTGTCTCCACCGACAGGTGCAGTAACCGGGAACCAGCCAAGAAGACCAGACACACCAGCGTTAGAGTTTCCGTTAGGAACTAAGTAGCCAGTTGCTACCCAACCCGTAGGAGTTGCAGCTGATCCGCCGAGAGTCAGAGAAACTGTGATTGTTCCTGCGTCAGGCGAGATCGCGATAACATATCCGCCAGCAGCAACCGGAGTTCCACCGTCAGACGTAGCTTGTTGAAGGAGTTGGTTGATCGAGAAGTTTCGAGCATCCGAGGGCGAAGCAAGAGTGATCACGCCAGAGGTGATCGAAGAGATCACACCAAGTGTACCTGTTCCTGAGCGAAACAAAGCCATGCTCATCTCAAGAGAGACTTGCTGGATCTTTTGATCGATCTCGAACGACTTAGCACTGATGAAAGCGCCGATGTCGTTTGCAGAAGCCATCATAGCTTCACGAGAGATTGTTCCAACACCGTAGTTGTATTTACGAGTGAGCTGGAACTTCTTGTACTGACCAGGAGTTTGGTTCGTGTATGCAGACGAGAAGCTGTTTGATCCTGCGCCTGTGCTAGAGAGCAAAGGAAGCGGATATGTTTCACCAACAAAGTTAGTGTTCTTCTTAATCATCGCGAAGGTCGGACGACCTTGGAAGATAAGCGAAGCGACCTTTTGGCCGTTGTAGTACTCTTTCAGAGCACCGTTGATTGCGTTGATGTCTAGAATTGCCATTTGAAATTACCTTTTAATTTTTGCGTGCGAGCTCGTGATAACGAGCGACTGCACTTGCAAGAGCGTCAGAGCCTGAATGGTTCGAAATTGAACGAGACGACTGCGAAGCCGGAGTTAATGAAGACGAGATTGTCCGGTTGCTGATGGACGGCTTGGGTGCTTGCTGTTGCGCCACTTGGGGCTGTGGCTGTGCCTTCGCTTTGATTTTCTTGGTCTCTAGTGCTTTCGAGGCCAGTTCTTCTAGGTACTGTTCAACGAGGTCTGCGGCTTTATCAGTTGCCATGACTTCGTTTGTTTCTTCGAAGTGCAGTTCAATAACCTTCCGCACTTCTAGTTCTTGATTATAAAGTTTCGTGAGCTCGTACTTCTCAGCGTTATCCGCTACGAAATCCACGATGCTCTTCGTCCAGTTCTCGACAACTTGCGCTTGCTCTGCCTCAAGTTTCGTTTTCTCAGCAGCTAGAACCTTGTCGCGCTCTGCTTGCTGCTCTTTCCTGAACTCTTCGATCTTGCGATCTACCTCTGAGATTTTTAGGTTGTCGCTTTGCTGACCACCGCTAAGGAAGTAGTCGTTCACTTGATCAAGTGTGAGACCGGCTTCTTCTAGGAACTTGAGCGGATTCTTGAGAGCCTCTTTCTTCGCGTCTTCGAAAGCTTTGATCTGCGCTTGAACTGGGCTCAACCCTTCGCGTTCGGCTTTCAGAGCTTCACGCTCTGCTTGGAGTTTGGCTTCCTTCTTCGCGAGGGCAGCGAATCGTGTCGACGCAAGTTCTTGCTTGGGCTCAACTTTTGTTTCTACAGGAGTAGTTGAGTCTGCTTGAACGGGTGTCGTCTTGTTCTCTACGACTGGAGTTGCTGGAGTGGGGATTGCGTTAGGCGTAGCTGTGCCTACGGTGATCGTTGGTGTTTCGCTCATCGAAATTAAGTTCCTTGGGGTTGTTGAGGAGGTACGTTGGGAATGAGGTTAGATACCGGCGGAGGCGCTGGATTCGCCTGCGGTGTGTTCATGCCTGGTGCTGGTGGCATTGCCGGAGCTGGCGGTGGAGTTGTGAGAGTGACGACTTGATCGATGAACCTGCGAAGGAGTTCGATCTTCTCTTCCTCTAAGCCGTTTGTTTGACCATGCTTTAAGTAGAGCAAAGCCAAACTGTGAGCGAGCTGTAGATCGTCGTAAGACTCTGGCGGTGTGTAGTCGCCGTCGTCGATGATCTGTTCAAGGATCATGTGCAAGTAGTCTTCCGGAGCGTTCTGTAAACTCTCGGCTGCTTCTAAGTCGGGATAGTCGAGCAAGCGCTGACCACTACGAACACTCAGCATTCCTGCTTGAATGAATTCTTGAATGGTCTGCAATCTTCCTGAGGGATCCTTAGGAAGTGATGAGACTGGGAAAGCCTTCATCACAAACTCGTCAGCTTCTAAGTCGACGTCATTCCAATTAAGAGTCTTAAGGTATTTCCCGTTAGGGCTCTTAACGCTGAGTGACCCTTCGTCATCCCCGTTCGAAATTTCTTTCGCCGTCTCAATGATGAGCATCGCTAGCTTAAGGAAGAACTGTTCGTATGCTTGGCCGAAGCTCTGCGTGCGGTCAGTACTGATGTCGTCGTATGTCCTGATTGCTTCACCTGAGTCGAGACCTGCTGGCTTCTGACCAGCGGACGCAAGCTGCGAGATCCCTTCTTGGTTGTAGGCATCTGTCTTGAGCTGTTGGATCTGCGAGTAGAGTTCCGGCTGAACGATTGGCGGAAGGATGTATTGCGGTGGTTCGTCACTCTGGATTGTCTGAGCGATCTCATTACTGAGCTTAGAGTCGACTAAGCGTGAACCAGTCTTCGTCCACACCTTGAATGTCCCAGCAAGTCGTTGAGACCTGTAGACGATGTGTTCGAGTAAGTTGAGCTTCTTCTGGATGTGTTGGACACGCTCGATCAATCCCTTGCCAAAGATTCCTACAAGCGGCTCTTGGTAGTTCAAGATCGCAAATGGAAACCCGTCACGGTCATAGTCTTCCTCTAGGAGAGAAGTACCTTCGATAGTGATGAGATGCTTTCCATCGGTGGCGTCAGGACCAGACTTCAAGTGCCATGATTCACGCACTGTCACCATGTCAGCTACTAGCGCCATGCCGGTGATACTGTTGAACGTGGCTTTCTGTGCTGTCTTGATCTGAGCTTCGAACTCAGGAAACATCTCACAGAGGATCATGCGATCAACGTTACGGATCTGGTGAAGCTGGCGAGGTGAACCGTACATCGCCTCTAAAGGATCGACGTAGAGCTCAGTAGGTAAGATGCGCTCAAGCTTGATCCTGCCGTTCTCGGCAAACACCTTCACTAAGCCAGACCCAAAGATGCTTGCGTCACGTAGAGCAGACATACCCAAGTGGTAGGCCTTGTTCTCGTACATCACGCCATCAACGAATTCAGAGAGCTTCTGCGCACGACGCTGGAGCTTGTAGTTGCCACCGTCAGTGAGGAACATAGCTCGAGGCTTGTTACTCAACATCCGACTAGTGAGCGTCTCTACCATCGAGGAGCAGAGATTCAATCCTTGGACTGAGTTGGTGTTTGGCTTCGTCGAGTAGCTTCGCTTGCTCCCATAGACATGAAGTCCACCGAACAGGTTGCCGTCGTAGAGCATTGCTGAGTCACTGAGTTGAGCTAAGCGTCCGTGCGAGTTGTTAACGATGGCCTGGATTGCGGCCGTGATGCTGTCAGCAGCTACTCGTCCTTCCATAGTCCACCAACGAACATCAGAGGGAACTGAGCCAACCTGCTGAGGACCAAGGACAACGTTACTCACGGTTCACCTGGAAGCCGCTCGCAGCGAAAAGGATCTCGTCCTCAGTGGGAAGATCATCGATGAGTTCGATGTCCTCTAGAGTTGGTTGTGCGTTGGTAGTTGCTGAAGAGGAGACATGATGGCCGATAGCAAGTTCGAAGGCGTTGCACTTGAAGGAAGCTACTCGGCCATCATGCAGAACCTGCAGGAGGTTCTTGAGGTAGTCCAGATCTGGTAATGTTTGATTCATTACCAGGAGGATTTTTAGGTTGTCGCTTTAGATGCTCGTGATTGCCTTGTTGATCTCGTCTTGAAAGACCTCAAGGTAATTAACCGTAGAGGTTATAGAGGCATGGCCCAACGCTTTACTCGTCTTCACTACGTCGTTGCCTAAAGCCTTGTGAACTCTGGTTGCGAAGCTCTTACGCATGCAGTGAGTTCCTGTACGTCCGTCTATTCCAGACATCGCTTCTTTGAGGATGATGTGAGCTTGAACTCGACTAATGGCTTTGTTCGACTTCATCGACTTGAAGAGAGGTGTTGCACCTGAGTTAGTTAGGGAAAGGATTCTGCAATATTCCCCTAGAGCTTCTCGCGCTTGAGGGTGAAGGATAACAGTACGGGCTTTGTGTTTGCCCTTCATAGATTTCTTAGCTACTGAGACCTGAGCTACGACTTGGTTGTCTTGGTAGACGTCATCCAAGGATAGAGAAAGTAGCTCAGAGATACGGAAGCCAGTCTTCAGACCAACGATGAACAAGGCCTTATCACGTAGGCTCGTGAGGTTAGAAGTGACGAGGCTGATTTCTGTATCGCTTAAGCTCTTGCAACCGCTCATATCCATCTCCTTGTTCAGGCAGGACTAGAATATCAAGCAAGCATCGAGAAGCACATTTTCCTAACGAAACGGTGATTTGTTAGCAAGATTTTGGGGCAGTATTTACACTCAATACGATTGGTTTAGTAAGGATCATCGTAATGGAAGGGGTCGTTTTTACGGTGATAGGCAGCGATTGCAGCTGCTTCCATCTTCCTCTGTTCCTTTAGGAACCACTCAGTTGTGTGCGGAGCTGGTTGTACTGCACTAGCTTTATACAGCCAGTTCTGTGCTGCACGGAATGCATACAGCGTGGAGTCCATAGCGTCAGAGTGAAACCTATCGCTTACCTTGCGCTTCTGCGTC
>Ga0302279_10001371_pt1 | contig 34567 bp, 32 predicted proteins | sample III_Bog_N3_3_FD_194541 | JGI IMG/M metagenome (GOLD analysis project Ga0302279, IMG submission 194541) | Peat permafrost microbial communities from Stordalen Mire near Abisko, Sweden - III_Bog_N3_3 | ecosystem: Environmental > Terrestrial > Soil > Wetlands > Peat | place: Sweden: Abisko...
ATCCTCACCGGCACCGCCCACCGGGCGCTGGGCGACGTGGAAACCACGGTCAACCTGATCCTCAAGACCGATCCCCAGGGCAATACCCACCTGCTGCACCTGATCACCCGGAAGCTGGTCACCCAGCCGAAATGATTTTGTTCAGACCCTCGCCACGCCCTTGGCTATAGTGGTGCCTTTCCGGTGCTTCACGGGCGCCGGGCGAGTCTTGGGTGCTGTCATGCTTTTAATTGATAGATTTGCACTTGCCGTATTGCTTGGGCTGGCCTGGCCGCTCCCGGGGCAGGGGGGGCCGGGCCCCGGGTGCCCGGCCCAGGATCCCCTCACCGCCCTCAATAATGGCTTCCGGGCGACCTATGCCCAGGCCAAGGCCGATGCCCTGGTCGGGAGCGGACCGGTGCTGGTGGTGTCCGGGGACCGGCTGCGGCTGTTCCGCAAGGGGGTGCAGGTGTCCGAGGCGCCGCTGAGGCCCGGGTTGTACCACCGGCTCAAGGCTGTCGACCATGTCCCCCTGGCCCTCCAGTTGCTGTTCTGCGCCCCGGAACGGACGCCGTCGCCGGCCCGGATGGCGGAACTGCGGAGCCTGACCCTGGCCGCCCGGGATGGCCTCAAACCGCTGTTTCCCCCGGCTGATCTGGCGAGGCAGGAACGGATCCTGGACCACTCCCTGCAACTCCTGGACGACGCGCTCCGCCCCGGCGGGATCAAGGTGGAACGGCTGGCGGCCTTCGCCCGGGAGCTTGGCCCGCTGCTCCTGGCCAACGCCGATGCGGCGGCCGGACTTGAACTGGCGGAACTGGACCGGGCCACCGCCCTGCTGCGCAAGGGGCTGTCGCCCCATGAATGGAACCGACTGCGGGTGGTGATCATCGGCTCGCACATGGCCCGGGAGGGGGAGGTCAGCCAGCAGTACTTCTGCCGCCTCCTGGATGAGCCCAGGGAGGGGGCCCGGGTCATCTACGCCGAAGGCCTGTGGCAGGACAAGGACGCGATGGACCTGCTGGCCACCCACCTGGTGGATCTGGGCGCGGGGGCGGCCTTCTTCGGCGACCCGATGCGGATGCACCGGGACATCCTGGCGGACGGGGCCCGGAAATGGCTGGATGACCATCCCCCAACCCGGTGATGCCGGACACGAAGGTCAGGACGATGCATTGACAATAATGCCAATCAGCTATTAGCTTGAAACTTCCGTTCTGGAATGCGGAGGCTGATCCAGCGTCCGCTAACCTCCCCTGAGGGTGGTTGTCGGCTGGGATTGGGTCGCTAGTCGCTATTTGGGAGGAACTGATGGCTTTGATCGTCTGGGATAAAAGGCTCGAGACCGGCCACGGCAAGATCGACGAGCAGCACCAGTCGTTGATCGAAATCTTCAACCGCCTGCACGGAGCCATGAAACTGGGCAAGGGCAAGGACGAGGTGGAAGGCATCCTGGTCTTCCTCAAGGACTACACCGTGAGCCACTTCGCCATGGAGGAGGAACTCATGATGCGCCACGCCTACTCTGCGACCGCCAAGCACAAGGCCATCCACGCGGACCTGGTGGCCCAGGTGGCGGAGCTGGTGGACAAGTTCCAGAAGGGCACCGCCACCCTCACCCTCCCGGTGATGAACTTCCTCGAGGACTGGCTGGTCCAGCACATCCAGGGCGAGGACTACCGGTTCGCCCTGGAACTCAAGAGCAAGGGCGTACGCTGAGACTCTGGCCGTAGGCCTCCAGCTCCCGCCACAGGCTGTCCTTGCCGGGATGGGTGGAGCGGCACTCCGCCAGGAGGTTACGGAAGGCCTCCCGGCCCAGCAGCCCCTTCACCGGCGGCTGGTCCAGCCGGCCCTGGCAGTGGGCCTCCCAGCGGGTCCGCTCGGGCCCGGTGAGGGACTCGGGCCAGTTGCGGGCGCGGTAGCGAAAGAACAGCTCCCCCAGCCGGGAATCCAGGAACGCCGGCCTGAGCGCGGCCAGCTCGCCGGGCGGGGTGCGGCCGATGCGGTCCATCCAGGTGCGGTCCTGGGCGGAGAAGAAACCGCCGCCATAGATGGAAAAATCCGGATCCGGGCAGCTGGCCGGGTAGCTTGAGGCGCAGGCCGCCACCACCCGCCCGCGAAAGCCCGCCTGGCCCTCCAGGCGCGCGCCCAGGGCCTGGGCGGCCGCCAGATCCACCTGGTAGCGCTCGGCGACCGCCGGGGTCAGCAGGCGCAGATCCCGGACCACCATGGGGCAGCGGTTGGTGTGCAGGGTCTTGACCGGCAGCCGGGCCAGGCCCTGCCGGGCCAGTTCCTCCGCGCCCAGGAAGATCCGCTGGCGCAGGGCCTCCGGATCCAGGTCCAGGAAGGGCTCGAAATCATGGCGCAGGTCCCAGACCACCACCTCGTTGGGCCGTCCCGCCTGGTCGCCCAGGGGCCACACCAGGGAGAACGCGCCCTGGGCGGCCTTGAACATGCCGGATACGTGGATGAGGGCCTGGGGGTGGGCCGGGTCCACCTGGGTCCGGACCCAGTGCTTGTTCCGGGCCTTCAAGGCGAACTCCCAGAGCCTGGGCTGGGCCTCCTTCAGCTTGCGGGCCAGGGCGATGGTGGCCCGCACGTCGGCCAGGGCGGTGTGGGCCTGGGCATGGGCGATGCCGTTGGCGGCGGTGAGCAACTCCAGCCGAAAGCTGGGACTGCCATCCTCCCCGTCCGGCCAGACCATTCCCTCAGGCCGGAAGGCTCGGGCCAGCCGCATCACGTCCAGCAGGTCCCACCGGCTATTGCCGTTCTGCCACTCGCGCCCGTAGGGGTCGATGAGGTTGCGGAACAGGGTGCAGCGGGTCAGCTCGTCATCGAACCGCAGGCTGTTGTAGCCGACGCTGCAGGTTTCCGGGAAGGCCATCTCCTGGTGCACGGCCCGGATGAAGTCCCGCTCGCACAGCCCCAGCCGCTGCACCGCGTCCGGTCCGATGCCGGTGAGGCCGCAGGCCACGGGGTTGGGCAGGTAGTCGGGACTGAGCCGACACCAGAGCTCCAGCGGCTCCCCCGCCGGGTTGAGGTCGGCGTCGGTGCGCAGGCCGGCGAACTGGGCGGGGCGGTCCGCCCTCGGGTCGACCCCGAAGGTTTCATAATCGTGCCAGTAGAACGTGGAGGCCATGCCTGCGAGCATACGAGGGCGGCCGCCTTCTCCACAATCCCGTTTTCCAGCGAGTTCCCATGATGTCCTCCGCCCTGGTCCTGCCCATCCTGCGAGCCGCCGCCTGGTTCGCGGACGACCCTGTGGCCCAGGGACTGCTGGCGCCGGGGGCTCCGGACGGGTTCCTGGACCTGGCCTGGGGCCCGCCGGATGTGTCCTGGGTGGAGCCCCTGCAGCGACGGCGCCTGAGCCCGCTGGCCCGGGCCTTCTTCCACTGCGCCAACCGGGTCGCCCCGGAAGGGGATGCACGGGTGGTGTTCGCCTCCCGCCACGGCGAGGCGGAACGGACCCTGACCATTCTGCAGGACCTGGCGGCGGGAGCGGAGGTCTCGCCGACCCTGTTCTCCATGTCGGTCCACAATGCGGTTCCGGGGCTCTGGTCGATCCTTAAGGGGAACCGGGCGTCGGCCTGCGCGGTGGCCGCCGGCCCGGAAACCTTCGGCTGCGGGCTGCTGGAGGCCCTGGCCTGCTTCCGGGCGGACCCTTCCAGCCCGGTGCTTTACGTATACGGGGATGACCGGCTCCCGGAGCCCTGGGCGGATCTGGTGCCCAGGGGTGAGCTGCACGCGGTGGCCCTGCTGGTGGGCGAACCCGCCGCCCGCAGGTTGACCCTGGCTTCGGCGGAGGCGCCGGCCGGGTCCGCCGCCCAGTCCATCCAGTGCCTCCAGGCCCTGGGCGCCGGGCCCGGGGGCCCTTGGCACTGGCAATTACCCTGAATTCCCGGGCAGGAACTCTATATGATTGAGAAACCGTACGTCCCACAGCAGGCCCTGGGGCCGGCAGGGGATGCGCTCTTCTGGGGCCTGCGGGATTTCCATAAAATCAGATTGGGAAGCGAAACGTCATGGGCATGGTCGTCACTCCATATGAAATGAAATTATTCATCATTGAGACCCTCGGCCTGGAGGATCTGACCCCCGAGGGCATCCCCGACGAGGATCCCCTGTTCGCCGGCGGCCTGGGTCTGGATTCCATCGACGCGCTGGAGCTGGGCATCGCCCTGCGCAGGAAATTCCAGGTCCAGGCCGCGGAACAGGATCCCGCCACCAAGGACAACTTCCGCTCGGTGAGCACCCTGGTGGCCTTCGTGGCCCGGAGCGGCCAGCTGCCGCTGGAAACGGGCGCCTGACCAGAGCATGAGCATCCTGCCCCTTACCCACCTGTTCCAGGGTGCCCGCTCCCCCGACCTTCCCGTAGCCCTCAACCTGGCCCCCGCCGGCTCGCCGCCGAGGGTGCGCACCTGGGCCGAGTTTACCTCGGCCGCAGCCGGGGCCGCGGATCAGGCCCGGGCGGCCGGGGGGCGCCGCTGGGTGCTGGCCTGCCCCGAGGCCTGGGACTTCGCCGCGGGCCTGTTCGGCCTGCTGCTGGCGGGGCGCACCGTGGTGCTGCCGCCCAATTTCCTGCCCCAGACCCTGGAGGAACTGGAACGGGAGGCGGACGGAGCGCTCTGGGAGATCCGCTCCCGGGGGACGGTGGCCGCGGGCACGCTGCTGTCCGGCAAGCTGGAATTCTGGACTTCGGGCAGCACCGGGGAGCCCAAGGCGGTCCCCAAGGACCTGGCCCAGCTGGATGCCGAGGTGGCCATGCTGGAGCGGACCTTCGGCCACCTGCTGACCGCCGGTCCCATGGTGGGCACGGTGCCCCACCATCACATCTACGGCTGCCTGTTCCGCCTGCTCTGGCCGCTGGCGGCTGGGCGGCCCTTCCTGTGCGAGCCCGCGGGCGATCCGGACGGGTTCCGCCAGGCTCTGGGCCTGGCCGTTCCGGCCCTGGTGGCCAGCCCGGCCCACCTGTCCCGGCTGCCGCAGCTGCTGGATCTGGGCGCAATCCCTAGGCTGCCGGCGGTGCTGTTCTCGTCGGGCGGTCCCCTGAACGCCTCGGACGCCCAGGTCTGGCGCCGCTGGGTGCCGGGCGGGGTGGTGGAGATCTACGGCAGCACCGAGACCGGCGGCATCGCCTGGCGCAACCAGGGGGAGACGGCGGAATCGGCGGACTGGACCCCTTTCGACGACGTGGCTTTGGCGTTCGAGGACGGGGCCCTGGTGGTGACTTCGTTCCGGGCCGGGCCCGGCCCCCTGCGCCTGGAGGACGGCGCCGTGCCCGCCGCCGGAGGGCGGTTCCGGCTCCTGGGACGGCTGGACCGGACCATCAAGCTCGAGGAGAAGCGGGTCTCCCTGCCGGAACTGGAACGGGCCCTGGAGACCCAGCCCTGGGTGGCCCGCGCCTCGGTGGTGCTGCTGGAAGGACGCCGCCCGGCCCTGGGGGCGGTGGTGGTGCTGAAGCCAGGCGCCCCCTCCGACCGAGCCGTCCTGGTGCCGGCGCTTCGGGCCCATCTGGCCCTGCGCTTCGACGGCCTGGCGGTGCCCAGGCGCTGGCGCTTTCCCGAAGCGCTGCCCTACGACGCCCGGGGGAAACTCACCGCCAGGGCCCTGGGCGGGTTGTTCCTGGCCGGGCCGCGGCCGGAGCCCGGATCCGCCGGCCCACATCCGCTGCCGGCCATCCTGCGCCGGGACCGCCTGGCCCAGGGGGAAGCCTCGTTCACCCTGGCCATCGGCGCCGACCTTCCGGCCTTCCAGGGGCACTTTCCGGGGGATCCGGTGCTGCCCGGGGTGATCCAGGTGGATTGGGCGATCCGGCTGGCCCAGGAGACCTTCGGCCCCCTGGGCGGGTTCCAGGGCCTGGACCAGGTGAAATTCCAGGCGGCCATCCGGCCCGGCACCGAGATCCAGCTGAGGCTTTCCCTGGAGCGCACCGCCATCGGATCCCGGCTGGGTTTCCACTACCTGGCCGGGACCGGCCGGCTCTCCTGTGGCCGGGTGCTGTTCCTGGACCGGCCATGAGCTTCCGTCCCTGCCTCGTCCTCCCGGTCTACGATCCCGGACCTGCCTTGGCCCGCACCGTGGCGGCCCTGGCGGCCTTCGGCCTGCCCATGTACCTGGCCGATGACGGCAGCGGCGAGGAGACCCGGTGGGAACTGCGGCGGCTGGCGGCGGGGGAACCGCTGATCCGGCTGCTGTCGCTCACCCCCAACCGGGGCAAGGGCGCGGCGGTGATGAGGGGCCTGCGCCAGGCCTTCCGGGACGGGTTCAGCCATGCCCTGCAGGTGGATTCGGATGGCCAGCACGACGCCCGGGCGGTGGCGGCCTTCCTGGCCCTGGGCAGGGCCCACCCGTCGGCGGTGATCGCGGGGGTGCCCCACTATGACGAGAGCGTGCCCGCCTCGCGGAAATTCGGCCGCTACGCCTCCCACCTCTGGGTCTGGATCAATACCCGGTCCCTGGACATCCAGGACTCCCTTTGCGGTTTCCGGCTCTATCCGCTGGAACCGACCATCGCCCTCATGGACCGGGAACCGATCCCGAGGCGCATGGCCTTCGACACCGAGATCATCATCCGTCTCCACTGGGCCGGGGTCCCGGTGCTGAACGCGCCGGTGGACGTCACCTATCCCGAGGACGGGGTCTCCCATTTCCGTCCGTGGCGGGACACCCTCCTGCTGGTCTGGATGCATATCCGGCTGCTTTTCACCTCGCCGGCCCGCCGGTCCGGGCGGATGGTGGAGGCGCGGCCCTGGTACCGCATCCGGGAACGGGGCACCGTGGCCGGTTTCCGGATCGTCGCCGGGGTTCTGCGCCTGCTGGGACCATCGGCCGTGCGACTGCTGGCCGAGGGCCTGGTGCCCTACTTCTTCCTCACCGGGCGCAGGGCCCGGCTGGCCTCCCGGGATTACCTGAGCCGGCTCCATGCCCGGTTCGGGCCGGTGGCGGGGCTGCCGGGGGAACCGGGGACGAGGCAGGTCTACCGCCACTTCCGCAGTTTCACCCGGGCCACCGTGGACAAGGTGCTGGCCTGGGCCGGCTGCACCTCGGGGATCCGGCTGGAGACCGCCGAACTGGACAGCTTCCTGGCGCTGCGGCGGAGCGGCCAAGGCGGACTGTTCCTGGGGGCCCACCTGGGCAACCTGGAGATGCTGAGGGCCCTGGGCGAGGGCCGCAGTCTGGAGGGGCTGAACGCGGTGGTCTATTCCGAAAACGCGGTCCGTTTCCATGACCTGCTGCGGCGGGTCAACCCCAGGTTCGCCAGCAACCTGGTGCAGGTGGCGGCGGTCACCCCGGATACCGCGATCCGGCTGCAGGAGAAGGTGGACCGGGGCGAATTCCTGTTCATCGTGGGGGACCGCACCCCGCCCAATGAAAACGGCCGGACCGTCCTGGCCCCGTTCCTGGGCGAGGCGGCCCCCTTCGCCATCGGTCCGTTCCTTCTGGCCCACCTGCTCCGGTGCCCGGTGTACCTCATGTTCTGTGTCTACGATGGGGAGCGCTACCGGGTGTGGGTGGAAACCTTCGCCGATCGGATCGAATTGCCCCGGCTCGACCGGGAAGCCGCCATGGCCCACTGGGCCGGGCGTTATGCTCAATCCTTGGAGGCCCAGTGCCGTGCAAACCCCTACCAGTGGTTCAACTTCTTTGATTTCTGGGTTTCCCGCTGAGCCCAGGCCGTTGGCGCTGACGGTGGGGGTGGCCCGGATCACCCTGGAGGACGTGGCAGAGGTGGCGTTCCTGGGCCGGCCCGTGGCCCTGGCCCAGGATTCCGCGTTCCGGGGCCGGGTGGCGGCCAGTTGCGCTTTCCTGGACCAGTTGCTGCGGGATGGGGTGGAGGTCTACGGGGTCAACACCGGCTACGGGGATTCCTGCACCGTGCCGATTCCGGCCGCGCTGCTGCTGGAACTGCCCACCCAGCTTTGCCGCTACCACGGCTGCGGCCTGGGCCGGTTCCTGGAGCCGGAGGAAGCCCTTGCGGTGCTCCTGGCCCGGCTCACCTCCCTGGCCCAGGGCTATTCGGCGGTGCGGTTCGAACTGCTGGAAGCCCTGGCTGCCCTCATCAACCATCGGATCCTGCCGAGAATCCCGGCCGAAGGCTCCGTGGGCGCCAGCGGGGACCTCACCCCCCTTTCCTACATCGCCGCGGTGCTGATGGGCGAGCGGGAGGTGATCCACGGGGAGGGCGGCTCGCCGGCCCGGGCGGCGCTGGAACAGGCTGGCCTCCCTCTACTGTCCCTGGCGCCCAAGGAAGCCCTCGCCCTCATGAACGGCACCGCGGTCATGACCGGGCTGGCCTGCCTCGCTTTCCGCCGGGCCGACTACTTGAGCCGGCTGGCGTGCCGGCTCACCGCCTTCACCGTGGCCTGCCTCCAGGGCAACCGGGAGCATTTCCACCCGCGGCTGTCCCAGCTGAAACCCCACGCGGGCCAAGGGGAGGCGGCCGCCTGGATCCATGGCGACCTGGCCGGGGATGCGGGCGCGGCCGGCCCGCGGCTCCAGGACCGCTACTCGGTCCGGTGCGCTCCCCACGTGATCGGGGTGCTGCGGGACGCGCTGCCCTGGATCCGGCGCGACCTGGAGAACGAACTGAACAGCGCCAACGACAATCCGCTGTTCGACGGGGAAGCGCAGCTCATGCTCCACGGCGGCCATTTCTACGGCGGCCACGTGGCCTTCGCCATGGACGCCTTGAAGCTGGCGGTGGCCAGCGTGGCGGACCTCATGGACCGGCAGTTGGCCCTGCTGGTGGACACCCGCTACAACAACGGGCTGCCCAGCAACCTGTCCGGGGCGGCCGAGCCCAGGGCGGCCATCAACCACGGGCTCAAGGCGGTCCAGATCGCCGCCAGCGCCTGGACCGCCGAAGCCCTGAAGCTGACCATGCCGGCCTCGGCCTTCTCCCGTTCCACCGAATGCCACAACCAGGACAAGGTCAGCATGGGCACCATCGCCGCCCGGGACTGCCTGCGGGTGCTGGAACTCACCGGCCAGGTGGCCGCGGCCATGGTCCTGGCCACCCGCCAGGGGCTGGAACTGCGCCGCCGGCAGGGGGTCCCGGCCCTGGAGCGGCTCGGGCCTGAGGCCCTGGCGTGCCTGGGGGAGATGAGCCGCGGCATCCCCCTGGTGGAGGAGGACCGGCCTCTGGACACCGCCCTGGGCGCCCTGGCCGCGGACATTCAAACCTGCCGATGGAGCCTGTACCCGTGAAACCTCTGCTCACCCTCCTGCTGCTGCCCGCCTTGGCCCTGCACGGCCAGGGGACCCTGCCCGGGCCCCTTACCGCCCACCTGCGGGAGGCCGCCTGCGTCCACCTGGACTTCACCCAGACCCGCACCCTGGCCGCCCTTTCCCGGCCGCTCAAAGCCAGCGGCAGCATGGTGCTGGCCCGGGACAAGGGGGTGATCTGGGAGTTGAAGCGGCCCCTGGCCCTCACCTACGTCATGGGCCCCAAGGGCCTCCTGGTGGTGGACGCCGACGGCGGCCGGGAGCGCAAGAACGCCCGGGAGGCGCCCATGGTGGCGCAGCTGGGCCGGATCTTCACGGCGGTGGCCCAGGGGGACTTCCAGGCTCTGGAGAGTTTCTTCACGGTGACTGGCACCGGCCGGCCCGAGCGCTGGGAAGTGACCCTGGTGCCCAATGACCAGACCGCGGCGTTCGTGCGGCGGATCCAACTGGACGGAGGCCGGTTCATCGACCGCATCCGGGTGCAGGAAGCCGGAGGCGACCGGATGGAGTTGGCCTTCCAGCACCAGCGGCTCGACCTGCCCCTGACCGAGGGCGAGACCCGCCTTCTGGCCCAGGATTAGGAGCCTGACCATGTATCATTCGACCCTGCGACGACGTCCCTTCGGGCTGATGGCAGCGGGCCCAGCCATGCTGCGTCAGGCTCCTCGGCGGTATCACCTATACCGCCTTCGTCGCCTTCCTTGCCTTGCCGGGCCCGCTGCCATCAGCGCGGGGCAGAATAATACATGGTCAGGCTCCTGATGCGCCCCCGGGCCTGGCTCTGGATCCTGGTGCTGGCGGCGCTGGCTGGCCTGGCCCTCATGCGCCTGCAGGGCGGCCGGGCCATCCAGACCGACCTCCTGGCCATGCTGCCGGAAACCGAGCGCAACCCCGTGGCCGAACAGGCCATCCGGGTCCTGGCCCAGGCCACCGGCGACCGGGCCCTGTTCCTGGTGGGATCCGGCCACGGCCAGCCGGCCCGGATCAAGGCCGCGGCCCGGGCGTTCGCCCAATCCCTGGCCGGCTCCGGCGGTTTCGACCAGGTCACCGGCCAGCTGCCGCCCATGGATCCGGGCCTGGTCACCCGGTTCTACGGGCGCTACCGGTTCCGCCTGCCCCTGGCCGGAGACGAGGCCCGGCTGGACGGCCCGGGGGCCCTGGGCCGCCGGGTGCAGGCCAGGCTGGCCTCGCCCATGGGCGCCCTGCCGGGCCTGGGCCCGGCCGAGGATCCCCTGGGCGGACTCGAAGGGTTCCTGGCCGGGCTGCCCCTGAACAGCCTGCACCTGGGTGTGGAGGACGGCCTGCTGACCCTGCACGCGGGGGAGGGCCTGTACATCCTGGTGAGCGCGACCCTCAAGGGCTCGGCGTTCGACCCGGGGATCCAGCGGCAAAGTCTGGCGGCGGTGGCCAGGGCCGAACGGGCGCTGGGGACCTGGCCGGAACTGGAGGTGCTGCGCACCGGGGCCGTGTTCTACGCCGCCGACGCCAGGACCAGCGCCGAATGGGAGACCGGCCTGATCAGCTGGGGCTCCCTGGCCGCCATCGTGGTCTTGTTCCTGCTGGTGTTCCGGTCGGCCCGCCACCTGCTGCTGGGTCTGGCCTGCGTGGCCGCGGGCCTGGTGGCGGCCACGGCGGCGACCCTGCTGGTGTTCGGCAGGATCCATCTGCTCACCCTGGTTTGCGGCGCCAGCATGCTGGGGGTGGCGGTGGACTACCCGTTCCTCTACTTCGCCCATCACCTGGGCGAAGGGCCGAGCTGGGACGCCCGGGCCGCCCTGCGCCGGCTGCTGCCGGCGCTGCTGCTGGGCCTGGTCACCACTCTGCTGGGCTATGCCACCCTCGGGGTCGCCCCCTTCCCGGGGCTGCGGCAGATGGCGGTCTTCTCCATGGCCGGGTTGGTGGCTTCGTTCCTCACGGTGGTCCTGGTCCTGCCGGACGCCCTGGTGCGTTCCGCGGAGGCTCGGCCGGGCCTGATGGCGGCCATGGACCGGGCCCTGGCCCGCTGGTTGAGGCTGGCCGACCGTTCGGGAGTCCGGTGGGGCCTGGCCCTGGTGGGGGTCCTGCTCCTGGTGGCCACGATCCGGTTGCGGGTTTCGGACGACGTCAAGGGCCTGATCCAGCCCTCGGGCCGTCTGCAGGCCCAGGAGGGGCGCATCCGGGAGCTCACCGGGCTGTCCAATTCCGCCCGGTTCTTCCTGGTGGAGGGGCCCGGCGAGGCTGATGTGCTGGCCCGGGAGGAGGCTCTGCGGGCCCGGCTGGAGCCTTTGCTGCGGCAGGGGGAGCTGGAGGGGCTGCAGGCGGTATCCCAGTTCGTGCCTTCCCCGGGCCGCCAGGCCGAGGCCCTGGCGGTGCGGGAGCGGCGGATGCCGGCCCTGGCCAGGGCGCTGCTGGACCTGGGCTTCAAGGGCGAGGCGGTCGCCGGCCAGGCCCGGGAACTCCAGGCATCGGCCGGGCAGCCGCTCACCGTGGCGGTCTGGCTGGCCCAGCCGTTCGCCTTGCCCTTCCGCCGGCTCTGGCTGAGCGCCACCGCCCATGGCGCCGGTTCCATGGTCTACCCCATGGGTTCCTGTCCGTCCGGGACGCTGCGGGCGGCGGCCTCGGGTCTGGCGGGGGTGAGCCTGGTGGACAAGGCCGAAAGCGTCTCCGGGCTGCTGGGCCACTACCGGCGGCTGGCCAACGGGGCCCTGGCCCTGGCCATCCTGCTGGTCTGGCTGATGCTCCTGCGCTGGTACGGTTGGGTCCGGGGCAGCATGATCCTGGCCCCCTCCCTGGCGGGCATCCTGGGGGCCCTGGCGGTGCTCGCCCTGCTGGGCATGCCTTTGACCCTGTTCAACACCATCGCCCTGGTCTTGGTGCTTGGGTTCGGAGTGGACTACGCGGTGTTTCTGGGGGAGGCGGGCGGCCGATCGGCACCGGCCCTGCTGGGGGTGCTCCTGGCCAGTTTTGCCACCCTGCTCTCGTACGGCCTGCTTGCCTTCAGCCACACGCCCGCCCTGCGCGGGTTCGGACTCACGTTGGGACTGGGGGTGCTGGGCTCCACCCTGCTCGCCCCGCTGGTCCTGACCTTGGCCCCCCGCAAGGTTCCCTTCCGGCCGTGCCGGAAGCTACCTTGGAGGAACCGATGAAGAAGCTCATTACCTTGCTACTGGCAGCCGCTCTCGCTGGCGCGGCCTTCGCCCAGGGGACCGCCGACACCACGGCGCCGGCCGCTCCGACCATGAAGAAGAAAATGATGAAAAAGAAGGCCCCGAAGAAGATGAAGGCGGCCGCCAAGGCAGCCCCGGCCGCTCCGGCTGCCACCAACCCATAGCCACCTGACCTTTCGGAAGGCCGGGGCGCCCGGTCTTCCGGTCACCGCGCCTGGAGGGTCCCCACCTCGACCGTGATGGGGACCGCCGGGGCGCTGGCGCCGAGATGGCCTGCCGCAGTGGCCGAAAGGGTTACGCTGCCGGCACTGGCGCCGGCAGCCAGATCCAGGGCCACCTGGAGTAAAGGCTTCGCTCCGTAGGCCACCGGGGCACCGGGAGCCTGGGCGACCAAGATCCGCAGGGATGAGTCCTGGACGCTGGCCACCTCCACCAGGGGGCTGGGGTAGGTGGTCTGGACTTCGTAGTGGCTGCCATCCACCTTCGACCATTGGGCATTCTGGTCGGTGGTGAGGATGAGGGTCACCCCTTGACCCGAGGCGCCGTCGGGGGCCATCAGGTCCAGCACCAGATGGCTGGTGGAAGGGAAGCCTGGGGCCTCGGCCTGGATCCGCCAGGCGGCGGGGCCGGTGGGATCCTGGTAGACCAGGGCCAATTCGGCCCGGCCGCCACTGCCCGAACCGCCGCCGCAGGCCGCGGTGAGCAGCAGCGCCGCTGCCGCCGCAAGGAGAGGACCCGGCCGGTTCAATTCACCACCCCAGCTGTTGCAGAATCAGGGTCAGGTCCTGGGCTTCCACCACCCCGTCGTGGTCCAGGTCCAGGGAGGGCGCCGTCTGGCCGAACCACGCCACCAGATTGAGGACGTCGAGCCCGGAGACGAGCGCCCAGTGGTCCACCAGGGCCTTGGCGTCCACCGAGCCCAGGCCGGTGGCCAGGTCGTAGCCGGGGGTTGCGGCGAAGCCCGCCACCCCCGGAACACTGTTGTTGCCAGTGCTGATGTCGTGGAAGACCCGGAGGCCGCCGTTGTACTGGCCGTTGCCGAGCCGGTACAGGGTGGGGTTGGCGTTGCCCTGGCGGCCGCCTTCGTGCTGGACGACGAGGGCCATCAGGCCGGCGAAGGAGGGCGTTGCAGCCGAAGTCCCGCCTATGGTCACGGTGCCCTCCAGGGTCTGGATGCGGTAGCCGTCCTGGGTGGAGGCCGCCAGGGCGACGTCCGGCAGATCGCGCCAGCCGTCGGCAGGCACCCCGGGGGCAGCTTGCCAGGCGGGCTTGGGGTATTGGCTCGAGGCGCCGCCGCCTCCGGCCACGATTGTGGTGCTGGAGCTCTGGTTCCAGGCTATTTCGGGGATGTAGCCCAGGGCGGATTCAAGGCCGTTGTCGGGGATGGACCAGAAGTTTGCGGCATCCGTGAACGCGGTGCCGCCCACGGCGACGTCATAGGGGGTGGAAGCGATCCCATTGACCGCCAGGACCGTCCCGGTGGCGCTGGTTTCGGCGTCGCAAGCGGCTGGGCCGCTGTCGCCCGAGGCGACGACGCAGGTGATGCCCTGGCTGGCCGCCTGGGACCAGAGGTCGTTGAAGAAGGCGTTGCCCGCGGCGCCCAGGTTCCTTTCACATTCGGTGAAGCTCATGCTCAGGATCGCGACCGCATTCTGGTCGACCAGATACTGGGCCGAAAGGTCCGAACCATCGGTGCTGGAGGTGCTCCTGGAGGTGACGAACTGGATGGTGGCGTTTCTGGCCACCGCCCCGGCCCATTCCACGTCCAGGTCCGCTTCCTGGTCCTCGGCGCCGCCCAGGTCTCCGGGGTCGGTCCCGTTGACGATGATCGCCGTCGGCTTCGCCGACAGGCCCATGGTGGTCCGGAAACTGTCCCAGGCCGCGGTTCCCGGGTTGGTCCGGCCGACGATGCCGATGGTGGTGTCCGAGCCGTCCAGCCCTTGGCTATACAGGGGGGTGAGGTCATAAATGGTGGCGAAGTCATCGGGGGCGAGGGTGTGGTTGGCGAAGACGTCGGTGGTGGCGGGCCGGATCCCGGTGTTCGGGATCCGGCGGGGGAAGTTGTGGAGCGACACCGGGCCTTCCACCAGATCGGCCAGGGTGGCCGGGATGCTGGGGTCGGAGGCGTTGGCGTGGTAAGTCCGGCCCTGGAACGGGTAGTCCAGGATCGGGGTAAGGAAGGCCTGCTCCACCAGGTCCACGGTTCCCGAGAAGGTGAGGGTCAGCCCGCCCCGCGCCTCTTGGTCGATGGTGAAGCCCTGGCCGGTGAGCCAGTCCCGGACCCGGGCCCGTTCGGCCGGGGCCGGCCCGAACGATCCGGCGAACTGCTCGGGGGTGAGCCACTGGTGATAGTTCGGGCAAGCGGGATTCTGGAGGTCCGCCAGGAGCCGGTCCAGCCGGGCTCTGGTTTCGGGTTTCAGGCGGAAGGCGAGGATCATTCGCTCCATGGGCAGCTTGGGGTCGGTGCGGCCCAGGGGTGTGGCCGTGAGTACCGCGGGGTGGACGTTGCCGGCCAGGACCACCCGCCCCGGCAGCCCCGGGGGGATCGGCAGCTGCGCCACGGCCGGCGCCACCGCCCAGGCCAGGGCGATGGCCGGCAGGATACGGAAAACCATGGAGGAGGCTCCGGAAGGACCATGGGTGGCCAAGCTGGCCGGGAGTCATGGATGGAAATATAATTTATAAATAAAAGATCGCCAGGAAAAGTTTACTTCCAGGTGGGTGAGGGTTCCTCGTCACGGACCAGACGAAACACCGGGATCCGGAACCTGGAAGCAATCAACCCTACCGCGGCGCATGGCGGCGGGCATGGCCATACAGCGCGGGCCAAAGCAGGGCCAGGGCCTCCTGGACCAGGACCGGCAGCACCGGCCGCCCCCCGGACTTCACCCACAGCCGCTCGGCGCCCCGCAGGGCGGCCAGGAGCAGGGCCGCCTCCAGTTCGGCGATCCGCTCCCCCTGGACCCCCGCAGCGCCCCAGTGGTGGAAATGGGCGATGAACACTTCCTGGTAGTCCTGGTCCAGCATCGCCCGCTGGGCCCTCAGCGCGGGTTCCGCCTCGATCCGTTCCAGCCGGCGCAGCCAGTGGTCCCGGTCCTGCTCCAGGTGGCGGGCCATGGCCTGGCAGGCCTCCTCCAGGCCCGTGCGGTCGAGGGCTTCCGCCATGCCCCGCACCAGGTCGGCGTGGTCGTGGAAGAAGATGGCCGAGGCCTGGACCAGGGGCTGGGCCAGGGACGCTTCGCCCCGGGGTTCGGCATCCCGGGCCCCGGGTCCCCCGCTTTCCAGCAGGTCCATGGCCCGATCCAGCTCCTCGCGCCGTTTCTGCTGCTGCCGCTCGTGCCGGGATCCGCTCATGGCTCAATTCTAGGGGCTCACGGCGCCGAACCGAAATTTCATCGTCGCTCCAACCCCTTAGAAGACAGAATGAATGCCATGACGCGCATCCGGACCCTGACCCTCCTGCTCTCCCTCCCCCTGCTCCTGGCGGGGTGCCGGGCCCCGGTGTACACCGAGGTCTACGTGGCGCCGGGGGTTCCCCTGCGGATGTGCCTGCCCCAGGAAGGGCCGGACCTGTTCGTCACCCAGGAGGTGACCTTCCAGTTCCCGGGCGGCCGCAAGGAAACGGCCATGGCGGTGATCGAGAACAAGGGCGGGATCATGAGTATGGTGGCTTCCACCCCCATGGGCCAGACCCTGTTCATCATCCGGATGCGGGGCTCAGCGGTGACGGTGGACACCCGGATCCCCATTCCGGGCGATCTGGACCCCAGGGTTCTGCCCGCGCTGGTGCAGTTCGCCCTCTGGCCCGCCGAGGCCGTGAACCGGAACCTGGCCCCGGGAGTCCGGTTCGAACAGGACGGGTCCAGGCGGATCCTGCTGCGCAACGACAAGGTGGTCTGGAGCGTCACCCGGGAGGGGGCGGCGCCGCCCTTCAAGGGGCTGGTCCTGGAGAACCCCGCCCTGGGGATGACCGTGCGCATCCGCACGGTGGAGGATTGACCATGGCCGCGGCCGCTCCGGTCTTCCTCTCCGCCCTGGGCGTGGTGAACGCCCTGGGTCACGGCAAAGCCGCAGTCGCCCTTGGCCTGTTCCTCGGGGAGACCGGCGGGCTGGGGCTGGAGGACGGCTGGATCCCCGGCGGGCCGGCCCGGGTGGGGCGAGTGGCGGAGCCGCTGCCGGCGCTCCCGGCCGCCCTCGCTCAGTACGAGTCGCGCACCTCCCGCCTGATCCTGGCCGCCCTGGAGGAGATCCGGGACGAGGTGGAAGCCGTCTGTTCGAAGTACGGTCCGGACCGGATCGGGGTCGTGCTCGGCACCAGCACCTCCGGGGTCGGGGTCATGGAGGCGGCCATCGCGCACTGGAAGCTGCGGGGGGCGCTGCCGCCGGAATTCCGTTACGAGGGCCAGGAAATGGGCGCCCAGGCGCGGTTCCTGGCCCGATGCCTGGGCCTGACCGGTCCGGCCTACACCGTGTCCACCGCCTGCACCTCCAGCGGCAAGGCCCTGGCCAGCGCCCGCAACCTTCTGCGCCTGGGGCTCTGCGATGCGGTCATCACCGGCGGGGCGGACTCCCTGTGCAAGCTGACCCTCAACGGCTTCTCCTCCCTGGGCGCGGCCACCGCGGAGCTGACCAATCCCATGAGCGTGAACCGGGCCGGCATCAACATCGGCGAGGGCGCGGCCCTGTTCGTGCTGCGGCGCGAGCCCTTTGAGGTCGCCCTGCTGGGGGTGGGGGAGTCCAGCGACGCCTACCACATCTCCTCGCCGGATCCCCAGGGGCTGGGCGCCGAGACCGCCATGCGCCTGGCGCTGAAGGACGCGGGGCTGACCGGGACCGAACCGGGCTACCTGAACCTCCATGCCACCGGCACCGAAAAGAACGACGAAATGGAGAGCCGGGCGGTGGTCCGGGTGTTCCCGGGGGGCATCCCCTGCGGCGGGACCAAGCCGCTCACCGGTCACCTCCTGGGGGCGGCGGCCGCCACCGAACTGGCGTTCTGCTGGCTGGCCATGAGCCCGCGCTGGAACCCGGACCGCCTGCTGCCGCCCCACTGCTGGGACGGCAAGCCGGATCCGGCCCTGCCGGCCCTGGACCTGGTGCCCCGGGGGGCCCGGGCGGGGGACCTCAAGGTCTGCCTGTCCAACGCCTTCGCCTTCGGTGGCAACAACCTCACCCTGGTGGCGGGGCGGGCCTGATGGAGCCGGTCCTGCACCAGTGGCTGCCGCACCGTCCGCCGATGCTCCTGCTGGAGGGCGTGGCCACGGCCGGAAGCCAGGGGGGGGCGGCCCTGGCCAGGATCGATCCCGCCGCCTGGTACCAGGACGGCCAGGGCGCCATGCCGGCCTGGTTCGGGCTGGAACTCATGGCCCAGGCCATCGCCGCCTGCCGGGGCAAACACCTGCAGGCCTCGGGCGGAGCCCCCCGGGGCGGCTACCTGGTGGGGGCGAGGAACTACCGCACCACCCTGGCCGCGTTTCCGCCGGGGGCCGTCCTGGAACTGAGGGTCAGCCTGGAACTGGAAGATCCTTCCGGGTTGTGCGGATTCCGCTGCGAGATCCTGCTGGCGCAGGCGGTGGTGGCCAGCGCCACCCTGAACGTGATGGAGCGACCTTGAGCGAGCCCAACCGGCCCCCGACCCGCAACGTGCTGGTGACCGGCGCCACCGGCCCGATCGGCCACGCCATCGCCAGGCGGCTCGCCCTGGACGGGTTCCGGATCACCGTTCACTGCCGCAACCGCCAGGAGGAAGCCCGGGGAATCTGCGCGGAGATCGAGGCCGCCGGCGGCCAGGCGGATTGGCTGGCGTTCGACGTCACCGACCGGGAGGCGGCCCGGGCCTGCCTGGAGCGCCAGGTGGAGGCCAGGGGCGCGTACCACGGGATCATCTGCAATGCCGGCATCACCCGGGACAACGCGTTTCCGGCCCTGGCCCCGGAGGACTGGGACTGCGTGCTTCGCACCAGCCTCGACGGCTTCTTCAACGTGGTGCACCCGCTGACCCTGCCCATGATCCGCCGCCGCAAGGGGGGCCGGATCGTGGTCATCGCCTCGGTGTCAGGGGTGATCGGCAACCGGGGCCAGGTGAACTACAGCGCGGCCAAGGCCGGACTCATCGGCGCCGCCAAGGCCCTGGCGGTGGAACTGGCCAGCCGGAACATCACCGTCAACGCCGTGGCGCCCGGCCTGATCGCATCGGAGATGCTCAAGGATCTGAGCCTGGACCAGGCTCTGCAGGCGGTGCCCATGCAGCGGGTGGGCCGGCCCGAGGAGGTGGCCGCCCTGGTGGGGTTCCTGTGCTCGGACGCGGCCAGCTACGTCACCCGGCAGGTGATCGGAGTGAACGGAGGATTGATATGAGGCTGCGCACTTTTACCCTTCTGGCCCTGGGCGCGGTCTGGGCCCTGGCCGGGAATCCGTTGGCCGCGGACGCCCCGTCGGCGGCCATGCTCCTGCTGACGGCCCGGGCCGCCAACGCGCCGGCGCCCCTGGCCACCCCCATTCCCTATGCCGGCCAGGAGATGGTGCACCCGTCGGTGTTCTACCGGGAGGGGGGCTGGAACGGGTTCCCCTACTGGATGGCCGCGACCCCCTATGCCCATTCCGACGCCGGATTGGAGAACCCCTCCCTGTACTGCTCCCTGGACGGGCTGACCTGGTCGGTGCCCAAGGGGATCGTCAACCCCATGATCCCCAAGCCCAAGGCGGCCAGGCGCTACAACTCCGACTGCCACCTGGCCGGGGATCCGGACGGCAGCCTGCACATGTTCTACCGGGCGGCGGGCGGCGACGGGGACGACACCCTGTTCGTGGTGTCCTCCCGGGACGGACTGAACTGGAGCGCCCCCCGGACCATCCTGGACGTGCCCCTGGCCGACGAGCGCCAGCTGTCGCCGGCGGTGTTCTTCGACGCCGGGCGCTGGACCATGTACTACGTGGACAGCTCCCAGTTCCCCTACGTCATCCGCATGCGCACCGCGCCCAAACCTGAGGGCCCCTGGTCGGCCCCCCGGGCCGTGGAGGGGATCTCGGCCCCACCGCACAAGATGCTCTGGCACCTGGACGCGTTCCGCTACCAGGGCTGCACGGTGCTGCTGGTGGACACCACGGAGATCTACCGCACCCAGGATGGGGGCCACCTGTTCTTCGCCGTGTCCTCCGACGGGCTGCGCTTCACCCAGGCCGAGCACCCGGTGCTGGCCCCCAGCGACGGCTGGGACAGTTCCATCTACCGTTCCTGCTGTCTGCCCATGCCCGGCGGCAAGGCTTTTTCCATCTGGTATTCCGCCTGGGGGCCGGCGCTGGGTTGGCGGGTGGGCTTCACGCGCCTTGAGTTGAGTGCCAGTCCTGCCAAACTGTAAGATTGATTGGAGTCCACATGAATGCGAATCACGACGCCTGGTTCAAGCTTTTCCGCGCGAGGGCCAAGAGCCTGAGCCGCCACATCGTGCTGCCCGAAGGGGTCGATGACCGCTCCCTCATCGCCGCCGCCCAGCTGCTGCAGGAGGGCATCTGTCGCCTGACCGTCCTGGGCCGGCCCGCCAGCATCCTGGCCCGCGCCAAGGAACTGGGCCTCAAGCTGGAGGGCGCCACCCTGCGCGACCCCGAGACCGACCCGGGCACCGCCGCCCTGGCCAACACCTACTACGAATCCCGCAAACACAAGGGGATGACCGAGGAGAAGGCCCTGGAGACGGTCAAGACCCCGCTCTATTTCGGCGGCATGATGGTGAAGACCGGCGAGGCCGACGGTTTCGTGGCCGGGGCGCTCAACACCACCGGCGAGACGGTGCGGGCCTGCCTGCTCACCATCGGCTGCGCCCCCGGGGTGAAGACGGTCTCCTCCGCCTTCCTCATGATCCATCCCGACCCCGCCTTCGGCGCCGAGGGGGCCATGATGTTCGGCGATTGCGCGGTGCTGCCCGATCCCGACCCGGACCAGCTGGCCGAGGTGGCCCTGGCCAGCGCCGACAGCGCCAAGGCCATGCTGGGCGTGGAGCCCAAGGTGGCCATGCTTTCCTTCAGCACCGCCGGCAGCGCCGAGCACGCCATGGTGGACAAGGTCCGCGCCGCCCTCAAGACGGTCCGGGAGCGCAGGCCCGAGCTGCTGGTGGACGGGGAGATCCAGTTCGACGCCGCCATGATTCCGGCCATCGGCCAGAAGAAGTTCCCGGGCTCCAAGGTCGCCGGGCAGGCCAACGTGCTGGTGTTCCCCGATCTCAACGCCGGCAACATCGGCTACAAGATCGCTGAGCGCTTCGGCGGCTGCTCGGCCTGCGGCCCGTTCCTCCAAGGCCTGAAGAAGCCCGGCAACGACCTGAGCCGGGGCTGCACCGCCGAGGACATCGTCAACACGGTGATCCTGACGGTGCTGCAGAGCTCCCTTTAACCCGAAATTCGGCACAAAAAGCGCCCGGCGAGCCGGGCGCTTCGATTTGTAGAGGCCGTCACCTGTAATCGAATCTGACATTCCGACTCCGGGAAGGGTTTCCTGTTGACCTTTCCGCGAGGCGGTGGACCCCGCTGACGACGCAATTAAAAGATCCACGCTGATCAGCCCAGTGGGACGGGTTCCCGCACACCTCCCAGTTCTTCATGCACACCGGAGCTGGTATTGTTCATCCATTGGAGCCAGGGAACATGCCTAAACCGATCGGCTTTCTGGTCCGCACCTGTGCCAGTCTGGTTCTGGCTGCAGCCTCGGTCCGTGCCTGGGCGGGTAACGGATTTCCAGGCAAGACCTGGGATCAGGTCGCCTCAGTGGAATCAGCGGGATGGTCGGGGACAAAATTGGCGGCCGCCGACAGCTTCGCCAGGACGCTGCAGACCGATGCCTACCTGGTGGTCCAGCATGGGCAAATCGTGCACAAGTACGGTGACTGCGACCGGCCGATCAACATCCACTCCATGCGCAAGAGCATCCTGAGCGTGCTGATGGGCATCTATGCCGACCGGGGTCAGGTGGATCTGAACAAGACCCTGGCGGACCTGGGAATCACCGACAAGGAAAAGCTGTCGGAAGTGGAACGCAAGGCCACCGTACGCCAGCTACTGCAGGCCCGCTCTGGGGTATACCTTCCCGCCGCCTACGAAACCAGGGAAATGGCAGCAGCGCGCCCAGCCCGGGGCAGTTTCCCGCCGGGTTCCCACTGGTATTACAACAACTGGGATTTCAACGCCCTCGGCAGCATTTTCACGCATTTCACACGCAAGAACGTGTTCGAAGCTCTCCAGGACGATCTGGCCCAGCCCCTACAATTCGAGGATTTCAAACGCTCCCGGGATACCGAGTTCTGGTTCGAACCCGTGTCCATGCATCCCGCTTACATCATGCGACTCTCCGCACGCGACTTGGCCCGTGTCGGCCTGCTCATGGCCCGGGACGGAACGTGGAACGATCAACAGATCGTTCCAAAGGAATGGGTCGCCGTAAGCACCCGATCGTTCTCAGACACGGGCACGCCGGGCCGGGGCTACGGCTACCTGTGGTGGGTGCGAACGGAATCCCAGTCCTTTTCCGCCAATGGGGTTGACGGGCAGATTATGGTCGTGAATCCCGCACGGGATCTGATCTTTGTCCACCTGGTTGACACAGACCACGGCTCCGGACGAAAGGTCTCCGGCAGTCAGTTGACGGCCCTGCTCCAGCTAGTCATGGATGCCCGGAACTAGGGGGCCTTCGGTCGAATCAGACCAGATTGATGGCGTTCCGCATCTCGTCCTCACGGGTTTCGATATAAATCATTGTGGTTTCCACGCGGCTGTGGCGCATGAGCTTCTGGATGGTCGGCAAAGGCACGCCCTTCTTGTTCAAGATGTTGGCGAAGGAAGCGCATAGGCGGTGGTTTGTGATCCGGTCGGAGAGGCCACCGAACCCTCCAGCCCCTTCCATCGCGTCAAGCCCTCCCCGAGGCACTCGCACATGACAGCACAGTCCCAGAGGATCAGGTTTTCCATATCAGTGAACTGGCGCTGCCGGATGTACTGTTCAAATCCCTCTGGCCAGGCTGTTGCCTTCTTTCCATAACTCATCTACGCTCCCGATGGCGCCAAGAGGTGGCTCGTAGGACTTTCCGGCAAATCTCTGATTTCTGCCCCGGTTCGGAAATCCCGGTCACACGCGCGGTTACGACGACCCAATTCACCGGGTGGGTGCAACTGTCCCGGGCACTGTCATGGGTCTTTCGCGCGATACCTAAACATGGTAAACACAGTGTTTAAGCACGGGTCAAGATTGTCGGCTACAAGATCGCCGAGCGCTTCGACGGCTGCTCGGCCTGCGGCCCGTTCCTCCAGGGCCTGAAGAAGCCCGGCAACGACCTGAGCCGCGGCTGCACTGCGGAAGACATCGTCAACACGGTGATCTTGACGGTGCTGCAGAGCGCGCTCTAACCCGAATTTCGGAACCCAAAAGCGCCCGGTGAGCCGGGCGCTTCGTATTGCAGAGGATCGGCTTCTGGTTCGCGCCGGGACCCGGACGCCCCGGTGAAGCTACTGGGATACGACCGGAGCCGGCACTCCGGCCGGGAAGGGGAAGCGCAGCAGGATGGTGGTGCCCTTGCCCGGTTCGCTCCGGAGCTGCACCGAGCCGCCGTGGGCCCGCATGGTGCCGTAGACCATGGACAGCCCCAGTCCGGTGCCCTTGCCGACGGGCTTGGTGGTGAAGAAGGGGTCCATGGCCTTTTCCGCCACCTCGGGCGGCATGCCGTGGCCGGTGTCGGAAACCTCCAGCTGGACCCACTCTTTGGCCAGACTCCGGGTGCGGAAGGTCAGGGTGCCGCCCTGGGGCATGGCGTCCACGGCGTTCACGGCGAGGTTCATGAGACAGCCGCCGATGGCCGAGGGATCCCCCACCAGCCGGGGCAGGGCGGGCTCCAGGTCCATGTCCAGCCTCACCTTCTGCAGGGTGGTGTGGGCGAGCAGTTCGACTTCCCGGCGCACGGTCTCGTTCAGGTCCATGGCGATGGGGTCCTCGATCCCCTTACGGGCGAAATCGGTGAGGTTCTTCACCAGGTCGCGGCCGCGGGTGCCGCCGCGCAGGATGGTGTCCAGGTGCTTCACCAGGGTGGGATCGGAAGCGTGGGTCTCCTGTAGGAAGGAGGCCACGCCGAGAATGGCGCCCAGGACGTTGTTCATGTCGTGGGCCACGCCCCCGGCCAGGCTGCCGATGCTGTCCAGCTTCTGCCGGTGGTGAAGTTCCACCAGCAGCTGGTGCCGGTCCTCCTCGTTGGCCTTGCGGTCGATGCTGGCCGCCACCTGGGCGGATACGTACTGGAGCAGGTCCACGTCCTGGGCGGTGTGGCCCAGGGCCCCGGAGCCGGTTTTCACCGCCAGGACACCGAAGGTCCGGTCCCTGGCCTGGAGCGGGACTCCCAGCCAGTTCCCCGGTCGCTCCGCCGCCAACGCCGGATCGAACGGCTCAGGGGAAAGCAGGCACGGCCTGCCCTCCTTCAACACCCGTTGCGCGAAGCCCTGGGCCCAGGAGCCGCGGGGAGGGGGGACGGGCTCCTGCTCGTCCACGAAATAGGGGAAGCCGAGGTCTCCGGTCCCGGGGTCCACCAGGGCAACCCAGAGGTTCTGGGCGGGAATGAGCCCGGCCAGGATCCCGTGGATGCGGTGGAACAGATCCTGCAGCGAGCTGCTGGCCTGGGCCGCTTCGGAAATATGGTAGAGCGCTTCCTGGGCGGTCCGGGCCCGTTGTCCTTCCTGCTCCATCAGGCTGCGCAGGCGGGCTTCGCTCTGCCGCCGCCAGGATCCGGTCAGGAGCCAGGCGCCCCAGGAGGTCACCAGGGCGAACAGCCCCACCAGGATGGGGAATTCGATGAGCTCCTTGCGCCAGGGCGCCAGGTAGTCCCGGGTCGCCAGTCCCACGCCCACATAGAAGGGGTAATCCCGGAACTTCCGGAAATGGTAGGTGCGTTTTTCCCGGTCCCGGGCCTGGGCGGAGGTGTAGGTGATTTCGGTCCGGCCGGACCGGACCAGTTCCTGGAGCTCCGGGGAGACTTCACGGTTGCCCACCGGGATGGCGCCGTGGGTGCCGGTCTGGGAATACCGGCTCACCAGGCCCAGGTTGCCATCCCGCAGGACCACGATGCCGTGGGGACCCACATCCAGGAGGGAATAAGCCCGGCTGAACGAATCCAGGCTGATGTTGGCCAGCACCAGGCCGGCGAAGGCGCCGCCGGGGCCGTTCAGCCGCCGGGCGAAGAGCAGCACCCAACCGCCGGTGACCCGCGAGATGAGCGGCTCGGAAATGACCAGACCCAGTTCCGGCTGGTCCCTCAGCCGCCGGAAGTAGTCCCGGTCGTCCAGGTAGGGCGGTTTTTTCAGGCCCTCGAGCCCGGTGCCGTGTTCGACCAGGCCCTGACGATTGACGGTGCGGATGTCCTTCAAGAAGGGGGTCTGGCCATGGACCTGCCGGATGTAGGCGTCCAGGACCGGCCCCTGGATTCCGCCCGAGGCCAGTTGGCGCTCCGCATCCTTTTTGATCGCCGAAAGGGCCAGGTCGATTTCCCGGATGGAACCGGCCATCTGCTGCTCCAGGACCCCCGCCAGGTTCTGGGTGGCGACTTCGGCCCGGGCCTGGATCTGCATGCGGTCCTGGAACAGGGTCCACCCGGCCAGGGCCATGAACGCCAAATTAACCGCCACCACGGACCCCACCAACGCCACCTTCATGGTCGAGGGGGACCAGGCGGTCGCTTCATCCTTCGACGTTCCAGCCCCGCCGGAAGGGGCGGTGGTCCGGATCGGGAAAGAGGGTGGCTGGGCCATGTGCGCTCGAGATTGCTTTATAAGGAAGGAACAATTTAGCTTATCAACGATGGTGAGGATCAGGCATCAAAAGAGCGTGACCGTTCACCCGGGTTGCGATGGACCGTCCGTCCGTTCATGGCTCGATGCCCGGTTAACCCCCGGGAAAAAGGGCTCATGATGGTTTCCGGAGGAACCCCATGTTGCGACTTCTGCTGTGCGGCATCCTGGCGTTCGGGGCGACCGGCCTGGGCGCCCAGGACAGTCCCAAGGAAGCGATCAAGCAGGGCTTCAAGACGGCCGGCAAGGACGTGGGCAAGGCGGCGGTGGCGGTCGGCCATGCGGTCCGGAACGGGGCCAAGGCCGTGGGCCGGGGCGGCAGGAAGGTGGGTCATGGCTTCAAGCAGGGGGCCAAGGATGTGGGCCATGGGGTGAAATCCGCTGTGAAGCAGGACTGAGAGCCTGTAGAATCCCGTTCCCCTGGGTCCGGTATGGACCTAAAATTAACAAAAAATAGGAGGGGTTCCCATGAAGGCTGATCACATCATCCTCGGCATCCACATCACCGATCGGGTCCGCCTCGCCGGCGAGGTCCAGAAGGTGCTCACGGAATTCGGCTGCAACATCAAGACCCGTCTGGGTTTGCACGAAGTGGCGGAGAACTACTGTGCCGGAGAAGGGGTCGTCCTGCTGGAACTGGTGGGCGGGCCCGAGATCCTCCAGCGGATGACGGCCAAGCTCGCCGTCATCGAAGGCGTCCAGGTCAAGGAAATGGTGTTCGCGCACTCCTGACAGGCCGGTGGTGGCTGCGGCCGCTCAAATGGCGCGCACTAATCGCAGGCGTGCGTGCGATCGCCACATGCCCGGGCGAAGCCCGGACATGGAGTCTAGTCGTCCGATCGACCCGGGATCCTCCGGTGCTGGTCCGGTTCCACCCCCCCGCGAGGTTCCCCCGTGCAAAGCCGCTTGTTGTCCTTGTTTCCGCTCGAAGCCTACCAGATGGTCCTGGTGCTGTTCCTCTCGTTCCTCATCGGCCTGGAACGGGAGGAGCAGAAACGGGGCGGCAAGAGGGTGTTCGGCGGGGTCCGCACCTTCCCGCTGCTCGGCCTGCTGGGCTACGTGGTGGCCCTGCTGGCCCATGACAATATCTTCGGCATGCTCATGGGCTTCATGGTGGTGGGGGCTTTCATGGTGGTGTCCTATTGGCACAAGTTCCAGGGCGGCACCGAGGTGGGCATGACCACGGAGATCTCCGGGCTGGTGGTCTACCTGGTGGGCGCCCTGGTCCACGGCGGCTTCATCTGGTTCGCCAGCGCCATCGTGGTGGTGAGCCTGCTGCTGCTGGAACTCAAGGTGGCCCTGGAAGGCCTCGCCGAGCGGATCGAGCCGGAGGAGGTCACCGCCTTCACCAAGTTCCTGCTGCTCACCTGGGTTATCCTGCCCATGGTGCCCAACCAGTCGTTCGGTCCGTTCCAGATCAATCCCTTCAAGACCTGGCTGGTGGTGGTGGCGGTCAGCGGCATCTCCTACGCCAGCTACCTGTTGTTGAAGCTGGTGAAGGGCCGGGGCGGCATCTACCTCTCCGGCATCCTCGGCGGGGTCTACTCCAGCACCATCACCACCGTGGTGCTCTCCAAGCGGGCCGCCAGCGGCCACCATCCCCACGACTACTCCGGCAGCATCCTCACCGCCTCGGGGTTCATGTACCTGCGCATCGTCGGGCTGGTCTGGATGTTCAACGTGGCCCTGGCCCGGACCCTGGCGCCCTGCTTCGGCGTGCTGGCGGTGGCCGGCATCGCGGGCGGTTGGCTCTGGCACCGGATGCCCGATGAGAAGACCGAGGAGCTGCCCGCTCCGACCCAGACCCAGAACCCCCTGGAATTGGGCACCGCGTTCCTGTTCGCGGTCCTGTTCCTGGTCATCCTGGTCGCGACCCATCTGGCCTTGACCTACCTGGGCAAAGGCGGGATCTACTCCCTGGCCGCCATCATGGGGGTGACCGACGTGGACCCCTTCATCATGGGCATGACCCACGAAGCGGGCGCGAGCACCACCCTCCAGGTCGCGGCCATCGGCATCCTCATCGCGACCTCGGCCAACAACCTGATCAAGGGCTGCTACGCCTATTCCTTCGCCCGGGGCAAGGCCGGCCGCTGGAGCCTGATCCTGCTGTTCGGCCTGGGCCTGGCCGGCCTGGTGCCGGTGCTCTGGATTTAGACAAGCAGCCGTTACCGAGCTTGCTCGGGTACGGCTGCTTGTGCCCGGCACGGACCTTTGATCGTCCCGGATCCCACGGTGCTAGGTCCAGCGGTTCAAGGCGGCCCATAGGCTGTGCCGGCTGACCGGCTTGCTGACGTAGTCGTCCATGCCAGCCTTGAGGCAGATTTCCCGGTCCCCTTCCAGGGCGTTGGCGGTCATGGCGATGATCGGGATGCGCCCGCCAAGCTGCCGTTCCCGCTCCCGGATCCTCATGGTTGCCGCGAAACCGTCCATGCCGGGCATCTGGCAGTCCATCAGGATCAGGTCGAACGGGCCCTGCTCCAGGGCCTTCAGCACCTGGAACCCGTCCTCGGCCAGGGTGGCGGCGGCGCCCAGGGCCTGGAGCATCCGCAGGGCGATCTTCTGGTTCACCCGGTTGTCCTCGGCCAACAGGACCCGGATGGGCTTGGCCAGAACCAGCCGGGCCGCGGGGGAAGGGGAGGGGGCGGCGACGGTGTACTGGGTGACCAGGGCTCCGGGCTCACCGAGCCTGCGCCGCTCGATGACCGTGGCCAGCACCCTGGCCAGGACCCGTTCCCGCATCGGCTCGGCCAGGTAGGCGTCAAAACCCGCGGCCCGGGCGGCATCCCCCTCCCCCCGCTGGCCGTTGGTGGTGAGCAGCACCAGCGCGAGGGCGTCCCAAAGGGGGATGCTCCGGATGGCCCGGCCCAGGGCTTCCCCGCCCAGTCCGGGCAGGTGCTGGTCCAGGATCGCGGCGGCAAAGGAGCTGGACGCCGCCGTGGCGGCGGCGAGGGCCTCGGTCACCGCCCCCGGGCCGGCATGGAGGACCCCTTCGGCGCCGGCTTCGGCCAGACGCCGCTGGATGATCGCCGCGTGGAGGGGGTGGCGGATGGCCAGTAGGATCCGGGTGCCGGCCAGGACCTCGGGGGGTGGCCTCAGACCCTCCCAGGCGGGGTCGATGGGGAGTTCCAGTTCCACGGTGAAGGTGGAACCGGCCCCGGGGGAGCTGGCCAGCCGGATGGTCCCGCCCATGGCCTCGATGATCCGGCGGCAGAGCACCAGGCCCAGCCCGGAACCGCCGAATTTCCGGGAGGTGGAGGCGTCGGCCTGGCTGAAGGGCAGAAAGAGCCGCTGCTGGGCCGAAGGGGAAATGCCGATGCCGGTGTCCTGGATCTTGATCCGGAAGGCGGCCCGGCCGGGGCGGAGTTCCACCTGCTCGGTGGCCACCAGGACATGTCCGGCGCTGGTGAACTTCAGGGCATTGCTGGCCAGATTGCCCAGCACCTGGCGGAGCCGGCTGGGGTCGCCCACCAGCCGCGCGGGCACCGACGGGTCCAGGTCACAGAGGAACTCCAGCTGGCCCCCGGCGATTTTGGGACGGTGAAGCTCGATGACATCGAAGATCAGGGTCGGCAGGTCGAACGGGATGGCTTCGAAGTTGACCTTGCCGGCCTCGAGCTTGGAGAAGTCCAGGATATCGTTGAGCACGTTCAGGAGGCTGTCGCCGCAGCGGGAGATGGACTCCACGAAGTCCTGCTGTTCGGGGTCAAGGGCGGTCTCCTGGAGCAGATGGGCCATGCCCAGCACACCGTTCATGGGGGTCCGGATCTCGTGGCTCATGTTGGCCAGGAACTCGCTCTTGGCGACATTGGCGGCATCGGCGGCCTCCTTGGCCTGGGCCAGCTCCCGCAGCTTCGCCTGCAGGGATTGGCGCGCCTGGGTGGCATGCCTGAGGTAGAGCAGGACCGCGGCTCCGCAGCCGATCACCGCATTGCCCAGCAGGGCCATGAGGGTGAACACCCACCACCGGTCCCGGTAAAGCATCAGGATGTCCGGCATGGGCTCGACCAGACTCACCCGGAGGTCATCGTCGGGCACCGGCGCCGAGGCCATCAACACCGGGGTGGCGCCGCGGTTGAAGCGCATGAGTCCGGAGAGCCGGGGGGAATCCCAGGGCTCGATGGAAAGCGGCTCGAAATCGGTCCTCAGGTAGCGCGCCCTGCGTCCGGCCGGGCTGAGCCCGGCCAGGGTGTTGGCCGGCAGGCAGCGGTATTCCAGCTCCTTGGCCCGGGCCAGGATGACCACCCCGTAGCCATCGGTCAGAAAGGCATCGTCCTGGCTGATCCAGGTGTCCAGGGCGGGCAGGTCGACCTTGCCGGCGATGACCCCGAGCATCCGCCCGTGTTCCATGATCGGAGCGGAAAAGAACAGCCCCGGGATGAGGCTCTTCCGGCCCACCGCGAACTGCCGGCCGAACTGGCCGGCCATGGCGGCGCGAAAATAGTCCCGGTCCTGGTAGCCCGTTCCCACGAAGCTGTCGACCTTGCGGAAATTGCTCGAGGCGATGCAGAGGCCGGACGGATGGATGACCCAGATCACGCTCAGGGCGCGGATATCGGTTGCCGCTGCTTCCAGCAGGCGATCCACCTGGATCAGGCCGGGGTCCGCCGGTTCCCCGGCCCGGCCGATGGCGGCGATGCCAAACCGCTTCAGCCCCTGGTGCAGTTCCTGGGCACCGGCGATGGCCGCCGGGATGCCGTGCAACAACTGGAGGTGGTTCGCCACTCCGGTGGTGATCACAGCCAGGTGCTGGCGCAGGCGGTCCTGGCCTTCCGCCATGGCCACGGCGGCCCGCCGCTCCGTCAAATGTTCGGTGAGGGTCCAGGCCCCGGCCAGTCCCAGCAGGGAGAGGAGGCCCAGGGTGAGCAGCCGGGCCCGCCACGGCACCGCTGGATCCCGCTTGGCTGGGACGTCCGTGCCGGGCACGGATGGCATCCCGGGGGAGCGGAAGCGCTCAGCCACTCCAGCGGCTCAGGGCAGTCCAGAGGCTGTGCCGGCTGACCGGTTTGCTGATGTAGTCGTCCATGCCGGCCTTGAGGCACACGTCCCGGTCCCCTTCCAGGGCGTTGGCGGTCATGGCCAGGATGGGGATGCGGCCGCCGCCCTGCTCCCGTTCCCGTTCCCGGATCCTTGCGGTGGCCACGAACCCGTCCATGCCAGGCATCTGGCAATCCATCAGGATCAGGTCGAACGCCCCCTGCTCCAGGGCCGCCAGCACCTGGAATCCGTCCTCCGCCAGGGTGGCGGTGGCGCCCAGGGCCACCGCCGGGATCCACACGGCCCGGCTGCCCCTGGGGGTCTGGCAGGGGCGTGGGGAGTTCCAGGGCATTGGGCCTCCGTGGAGTCCGAAGTGCAGAGGCCACTCCCAGGCGGGATTGGCGGCGCAAAAGCGGACGAGAAGTATGATGGATCCTATCACCGGGTATTTGATGAAACCAACCGTTTGCTGGATCGCACCGTCGGGGATCCCCGGGCGGGGCGGGCATGGCATCATGGAAACGGTCCCCTGAGCCACCCGGGACTCCATTGTCCGACGCCCCTGTCGATCGTAGGGAGAGCATGCCGCCAATCCGCACGGACCGAGAAGTCACCCTGGGAACCCTCCCCGCCGCCGCCTTCACCTTCATCGCCTACTTCTGCATCGGCGCTCCCCTTGCCATCCTGCCCTCCTATCTCCACCTCCACCTGGGCATCAGCACCGTCTTGGCCGGGCTCCTGGTGAGCGTCCAGTACATCGCCACCTTCGCCACCCGGCCCCGGGCCGGGCGCCTGTCGGACACCATCGGGCCCCGGCAGACGGTGCGCTACGGCATGCTCGCCTGCGCCACCAGCGGCGTCCTGATCGTGCTGGCGGCGCTGCTGCACCACTCGCTCTGGCTCAGCCTCGGGGCGCTGACCCTCAGCCGGCTCGCCCTGGGCACCGGCGAAAGCCTGAGCGCGACCGGGGCCACCCTGTGGGGAATTGGCCGGGTCGGTGCCGAGCACACCGCGCGGGTCATCTCCTGGAACGGAGTCGGCACCTATTCGGGCATCGCCCTGGGCGCGCCCCTGGGGGTCCTGGTCGCTTCCCGCTGGGGCTTCGGCGCGGTCGGCGCGATCATCTGCCTGGTCTGCCTCGCCAGTTTCGCCGTGGCCACCCGGATGGCGGCCACGGCGACCTTCGAGGGCGAGCACGTGGCCCTCGGTCAGATCCTGCTGCGGGTCACTCCGTACGGTCTGGCCCTGGCCCTGGGCGGCACCGGCTTTGGGGTCATCGCCACCTTCATCACCCTCTACTTCGCCCATCGCGGCTGGCAGGGTGCGGCGCTTTCCCTCACCGTCTACGGGGTCAGCTTCGTTGGCGCCCGGCTTCTGTTCGCCAAGTCGATCGACCGCTTCGGTGGCTTCCCGGTGGCCATCACCTCCTTCGTCCTGGAAGTGACCGGGCTGCTCATGCTCGGCCTGGGCCATTCCCAGACCCTTGCCTACGTCGCCTGCGGGCTGACCGGGCTCGGCTTCTCCCTGGTGTTCCCGGCGCTGGGGGTCGAGGCCGCCAACGTGTTCCCGGTGTCGGTCAGGGGTTCCGTCCTGGGCGTCTACACGGCCTTCGCGGACCTGTCGTTCTTCCTGGCCGGGCCCCTGGCCGGGGCGGTCATCAACGGCTTCGGCTACCCGTCGGTCTTTCTCGGCACCGCCGGCGCGGTGGTCCTTGCCCTGGCCGTCACCGTCTGGCTGTCGTCCACCGCCGCCCCGGAGGGGCTTGCCGACCTTCCCGGGGATCGCGCCTGAATTCTTGGCCAAGAGGGTCTGAGCCCAGGCGCGCAAGCAGCTTCGAATGCACGACTAGCCAGTCCGGAACGCCTCGGCCAGCAGGGCATCCAGTTCCGCCAGCGAAGCCGGGGCGAGCAGGGCATGGTCGTCGTCCAGCACCCGCAGCAGGGCGTCCGGATGCCGCCTGGCGAACGCCTCGCTCTCGGCCAGGGGTACCGCCTCGTCCTGGCGGCCATGCAGGATCGCCACCGGCACCGTCAGCCGCCACTGGTCGTCGTCCTGCCACAGCGGCAGATCCGGCAGCAGCTCCGGGCCCAGGGTGAGCCACTTGCCCTCGGCATGGTGGAAGGTGGGCATCAGCCCCCGTTTGCGGTAGCCGGCCCAGCGGCGCCCTGCCAGCCGGCGCCGTGCGAAGCCGAAGGCGGGAGCCAGCAGGATGAGCCGGGCCATGGCAGCACCCCGGTGGGCCACGGCCGCGCCCACCAGGCCGCCCATGCTGGAGCCCACCACCACCGGCGGCTCGCCGAGGCTGGCGATCAACGCCTCCACGGCCTCCACCTGGGCGGTGACGGTGAGGTGCTCGAAGTCCGGCAGGTTCAGATCCGGGGCATGGAACCCGATGTTTCGGGCCGCCGCCCAGGCCTGGCAGTGGCGCCCTTTGGCGCCCTGGGGCCCGGAAGCGAAGCCGTGCAGATAGATCAGGTCCATCAGGCGATGGCGGCCTGGAAGTCTTCGGGGCCGGCGATGGAGACGGCCTTCACTTCCAGTCCGGCCTCCTTGGCCTGGCGCTTGACCAGCCCGGCCAGGACCTTGCCGGGGCCCAGCTCGAAGAAGGTGTCGACCCCTTCCCGCAGCAGCAGGGCGGTGAGGGCCTCCCAGCGCACCGCCCCGGGGATCTGGCGGATCAGGCCATCCCTAAGCTGATCCGGGTCGCTGACCACCGCCGCGTCGACGTTGTTGACCAGGGGGCAGATGGGGGCGAGGAAGGTCAGCTCCCGAAGCAGGGGCTCCATGACGAGCTGGGCCGGTTCCATGAGGGGGCTGTGGAAGGGGGCGCTCACCGGCAGCTTCATCATCTTGCGGCAGCCCCTCGCCTTAAGCAGTTCCATGGCGGTCTCCACCGCCTCGAGATGGCCGGCGATGACGATCTGGCCGGGGCCGTTGAAGTTGGCCGGCACCACCACCAGCCCGGTCTGGGTCTGGGCGGTGCGGCAGGCGGCTTCAACTTCGGCCGCCGGGGTGCCCAGGATGGCGGCCATGGCGCCCACGCCCACCGGCACCGCCACCTGCATGGCCCGGCCGCGCTCGCGCACGGTCCGGACCGCATCGCCGAAGGTCAGGGCGCTGCTGGCCACCAGGGCGCTGTACTCGCCCAGGGAGTGGCCGGCCACGAAGTCGGGCCGGGGCAGCCGGGGGCCGTAGGCCCGGACCACCATGGTGCTATGGCTGAGGATGGCGGGCTGGGTGTGTTCGGTGAGCTTGAGCTGCTCCTCGGGTCCGGCCGCCATCAGCGCCGAGAGGGGGAAGCCCAGGGCCTCGTCGGCCTCGGTGAGTACGGCTCGGGCGGCGGGTTCGGCCTGGGCCAGATCGACGCCCATGCCCACGGCCTGGGAACCCTGACCGGGAAACAACCATGCGACTTTGTTCATAGGAGACCTCGAGCAATGGAAAAGGCGGCCCAGGGCCGCCTTTTCGGAGAATCGTTTCCTGGCTTGACTCTACTTGGCGGTGGCGGACTGGGCGGCCACTTCGGCGGCGAAGTCATCCTTGCGCTTTTCCAGGCCTTCGCCCAGGACATACTTGGTGAAACGGCGGATGCTGAGCTTCTCGCCGATCTCGGCGGTCTTGGTGGAGAGGTACTGGGCGACGGTGACATCGTCGTTCATGATGAACTTCTGCTCGAGCAGGCAGACTTCCTCGAAAATCTTGTTCATCTTGCCTTCGACGATCTTTTCCACCACGTTGGCCGGCTTGCCGGTGGCCAGGGCCTGGGAGGTGGCGATCTCCTTCTCCTTGTCCAGGAAGGACTGGGTGACCTCTTCCTTGGTGACGAAGGCGGGAGCGGGGTCATGGGCCGCGATGTGCATGGCGATCTCGTGGACCAGGCGCTGGAAGGGCTCGGTGCGGGCGACGAAGTCGGTCTCGCAGTTCAGTTCGATCAGGACGCCGACCCGGCCGCCCGGGTGGATGTAGGACTCGACGATGCCTTCGGCGGCGATGCGGCTAGCCTTGCTGGCAGAGGCCGCGAGGCCCTTCTTGCGCAGGAAGTCCATGGCCTTTTCCATGTCGCCGCCGTTCTCTTCGAGCGCCTTCTTGCAATCCATCATGCCGAGACCGGTCTTGTCGCGGAGGGCTTTGACATCCAGGGCAGTGTAAGCCATGGGAATCTCCTTGTAATTGGGATCTGGGATTGAAGTGCCAAGCGGCCAGGAATCAGCGGGGAGCCGACACCTGACCGCTCGCGGGTTGAAGCCTAGGCCTCAGCGCCTTCCTGCATCTTTTCGGCCATCATGGCCTTCTGCTCGTCGTTGTCGCTCTTGTCCTGGAAGGACTGGCGGCCTTCGAGGATGGAGTCGGCCACGCGCTCGGAGAACAGCAGGATGGAGCGGATGGCGTCGTCGTTGGCGGGGACCACGTAGTTGATCTTGTCGGGGTCG
>Ga0302279_10001372_pt1 | contig 34558 bp, 30 predicted proteins | sample III_Bog_N3_3_FD_194541 | JGI IMG/M metagenome (GOLD analysis project Ga0302279, IMG submission 194541) | Peat permafrost microbial communities from Stordalen Mire near Abisko, Sweden - III_Bog_N3_3 | ecosystem: Environmental > Terrestrial > Soil > Wetlands > Peat | place: Sweden: Abisko...
TATCACGCCGCGTGTGATCGGGTTCGTCATTCTGGTGGCCGCCGTGCCGGTGGCGGCGTACTACGTCCTCAAGTGGTACGCCTACGACAACTGGATCGTGACGTCGCAGGGCGACCAGATTGTGGTGAAGCAGGGCCAGCCCGGCGGGGTGCTGTGGTTCCATCCCAAGGTGGTGGACCACACGGGCTACACGACACAGGACGTTTCGCCCACTGCCCTCGGACCCCTCAGGACGGGTGTCCAGCGGTCGTCGTTGTACGACGCCAAGGTCTATGTCACCAGCATCACCACCACGACGACGACCACGACGACCACGGTCCCGACGACGACCACGACGCGGCCGCCGCAGATCGTGACGACCCCACTGCCGGCGCCCACCACCACCACCACGACGACTGTGCCCGTGACGACGACGACCGCTGCGCCGTTGACGACGACGACGGCGGCGGCGCCGTGACGGGATCGTGCGTTCCCCGTCGGCGAAGGCTCCCAGCGTAGGCTCCTGGGCGCCATGGAACCGGTTGACACGCCGCGTACGTACTCGGGTCGTTACGAGCTGACCCATCTGATCGCCCGCGGCGGCATGGCCCAGGTCTACCGGGCCATGGACCGCCAGCTGGAGCGGCCGGTGGCGCTCAAGGTCCTCTTCCCCGAGCTCTCCGTCGACCGGACCTTCGTGGAACGGTTCCGGCGGGAAGCCCAGGCCGCCGCCAACCTCTCCCACCCCAACATCGTCCCGGTGTTCGACTGGGGCGAGGACGACGGGTCCTACTTCATCGTCATGGAGTACGTGGAGGGCCGGCCGCTCTCTGCCGTCCTGCGCGACCCCCAGCGCATGCCGCCCCGCCAGATCGCCACCATCGGTGCCGGCGTCGCTGCCGCTCTGGCCTTCGCCCACCGGCACGGCGTGGTCCACCGCGACGTGAAGCCGGGCAACGTCCTCATCACGCCGGACGGGGACGTGAAGGTCACCGACTTCGGCATCGCCCGGGCCATGAACACCGAGGAGAGCCTGACCCAGACCGGTGCCGTCATGGGCACGGCCGCCTACTTCTCACCCGAGCAGGCCGAGGGCAAGGGGGTGGACTCGCGCAGCGACATCTACTCCCTGGGCGTTGTCCTCTACGAAATGGCGGTCGGCCGCCCGCCCTTCACCGGGGACTCGCCCGTGGCTGTGGCGTCCAAGCACGTACGCGACATGCCGGTGTTGCCGCGGGAGGCCAATCCGACGGTGCCGCCGGCACTCGAGGCCGTGATCATGAAGGCCATGGCCAAGAACCCCGACGACCGGTACGGCTCGGCCGAGGAGTTGCGGGCCGACCTGCTCCGCTTTGCCGACGGGAGGCCCGTCGAGGCGGGGGACCCCGGGCTCACCTCCATGATGGCGCCGGTCGGGGTGGCGGCGACGCAGGCCGTGCCCATGACCACCGGGCGCACCATGGCCGTGCCGACGGCCACCGGGCTCCCCGCCAGCCGGGAGGACCAGGAACGCAAGAAGCGCACCCGCAACCTCGTCATTCTGCTGGTCCTGCTCTTGGTGGCCCTGCTCGTCATCGCCTTCTTCCTCCTGCGTTCGGTCGGGGTCTTCGGCGCCAAGGTCACGGTGCCCAACGTCGTCGGCCTCACCGCCGGCCAGGCCACGCAGACCCTGCACAACGACAACCTGACCGTGGGGAGCAGCTCGGTGCAGGCGAGCACGACGACCAAGGGTGAGGTTCTCTCGACCGACCCCAAGGCGGGCGCGTCGGTCTCGAAGAACTCCGCAGTGGACCTCGTGGTCAGCGGTGGTCCGAACATCCCGACCGTCGTCGTCCCCACCGTCACCGGGAAGCAGCTGACGCAGGCCATCGCGCTCCTCCAGGGCGCCAACCTCGGCTACACCGTCCACAACGTGACCAGCAATCAGCCCGTGGGCACGGTGCTCAGCCAGAATCCATTGGGGGGCACCAAGACACTCGAGACGCACAAGGTGGTGCTGACGGTCTCGGGCACCCAGACCTCGGTTTCGGTGCCGAGCGTGGTCGGGCAGTCCCCCGCCCGGGCCGGGAGCGTCCTACAGCAGGCGGGGCTTACCGTCGGCAGTCAGAGCACCGCCTGTTCGAGCCAGCCCAACGGCGTCGTCTCCGCTCAGAACCCGGCCAGCGGAGCCAGCGTCCCGCCCAACACGTCGGTCAACCTGGTCGTCTCCAGCGGCAATTGCGTCTCGGTGCCCGGAGTCGTCGGACAGTCGCAGAGCGCGGCCACCTCCGCCATCACCGGGGCGGGCCTCGTGGCCAACACCACCTTCGACACCACCTGTGCGGGCGGGGCCCAGCCGGGCAACGTCGACAGCCAGAGCCCAGGTTCGGGCGCACAGGTGAACAGCGGGTCGACGGTCAACATCTCGGTGTGCCAGGCGGCCACGACGACGACGACCAGCACGACCACCACGGTGCCGTCGACCACCTCGACGACGAGCGCCACCCCGACCACCTAGGCCGCGCCTGCACGGCCCGGCGAACGGGTCAGGGTCAGGGTCAGGCGGGAGCGGGGGAGCTCAACTGGCCGAGGAAATTGGCCAGCAGGGCCGGGCCCGAGACGGTGAGGACCGACTCGGGGTGGAACTGCACCCCCTCGACACGCAAGGTGCGGTGGCGCAGGCCCATGACCACGCCGTCGGTCGAGGTGGCCGTGACCTCCAACTCGTCGGGCACCGAATCGGGCTGCACCACCAACGAGTGGTAGCGCGTGGCGACGAAGGGGTTGGGCAGGCCGGCGAAAATGCCGCGTCCGTCGTGGTGGATCTCCGAGGTCTTGCCGTGCATGAGATGGGGAGCCGCCACAACGCGGCCGCCGTAGGTCTGGCCGATGCACTGGTGGCCGAGGCAGACGCCGAGGAGCGGGATCTCTCCGGCCAGTTCCCGGATGGCATCCAAGCTCACCCCGCCGTCCTCGGGCCGTCCCGGGCCTGGGGAGATGAGGACCGCGTCGGGCCGCGCCGCCCGGATGCCGGCCACATCGATGGCGTCGTTGCGGTACACCATCGGTTCGGCCCCGAGCTCGCCCAGCTCCTGGACCAGGTTGTAGACGAAGGAGTCGTAGTTGTCGACGACGAGCACCCGGGGTCCCATGGGCTGACGATCGTACCTGCCGTGCCCGGAGCCCCCCGCCGGTGGTGGCTAACCTCTCACCCCGTGGCCACCAGCACGAAAGGACCCGGCGGCGCCTCCAAGAAGGGCAAGTCCGCGACGGGCCGCGCCGCCAAGGTCGGCCGCTACAAGACGGCCGAGGAGAGCGGGCGCTATACGGCACCGATCCCCAAGAGCGTGCGGCACAGCCCGCCTTGGTTCGGCGCCCTCATCCTGATCCTGCTGATCGGGGGCGTGGCCGTCATCACGGTGAACTACCTGGCTCACCTGCCGTTCTTGGCGCACGGCTCGCCCTGGGGCCTCGTCATCGGCCTGGTGGCGATCTTCGTCGGCTTCCTGCTGGCCACCCGTTACCGCTGAACGCGGCCTCGGGGAGCGGCTGGGTCAGCCCAGCCGCTCAATGATGGTGGCGTTGGCCAGCCCGCCGCCCTCGCACATGGTGAGGAGCCCGTAGCGGCCGTTGGTCCGCTCCAGCTCGTTGAGCAGCGTCGCCATCAGCTTGCCGCCTGAGGCCCCCAGCGGGTGACCGAGGGCGATGGCGCCACCGTTGGGGTTCACGAGCTCCATGTTGGGGTGGTGCTCCTTCTCCCAGGCCAACACGACCGAGGCGAAGGCCTCGTTGATCTCTACCGCGTCGATGTCGTCCAGCGTCAGCTTGGCCCGCTCCAGCACCGTCGTCGTGGCGGGGATAGGGCCGGTCAGCATGGTGATCGGGTCCACGCCGGCCAGGGCGAAGGCGTGGAAGCGGGCCCGGGGGCGCAGGCCAAGAGCGTTGGCCTTCTCCTCGCTCATGATCAGCACGGCGGAGGCGCCGTCGGTGATCTGTGAGGAGTTGCCCGCCGTCACCTTGCCGTCCTCCTTGAAGGCGGGCTTCAGCTTGGCCAGGGTCTCGACGCTGGAGTCGGGCCGGATGCCCTCGTCGGTGGTGAGGATCTCGTCGGTGTCCTTGCCCTCATCATCGTGGATGGTCACGGGCACGATCTCGTTCTCGAAGCGGCCCTCCGCGGTGGCGCGGGCCGCCCGCTGGTGGCTGCGCACGGAGAAGGCGTCGAGGTCCTCACGCGAGATGTCCCACTGGTCGGCGATCATCTCGGCCCCGATGCCCTGGCCCTTCAGCTCGCTGTGGCCCTCGCTGTCGGTGTAGCGGGCCATCATGCGGGGGCCGAAAGGGAAGCCGAAGTCGCGCACGACCGAGGAGCCCATGGGGGTGTGGGTCATGGACTCGACGCCGGCGGCGACGGCAATGTCGTAGGCCCCGGCCATCACGCCCTGGGCGGCGAAGTGGATGGCTTGCTGGGAGGACCCGCACTGGCGGTCGATGGTGGTGGCGGGGACCGACTCGGGCCAGCCCGCAGCCAGCACGGCGTTGCGGCCGATGTTGAGGGACTGCTCGGAGACCTGCATGACACAGCCCATGATCACGTCGTCGATCAGCGCCGGGTCCAGCTGGTTGCGCTCGGCCACTGCCCTGAGGGCTTCTGAGGCCAGGTCCACGGCGTGCCAGTTGCGGAGCTTCCCGTTGCGCTTCCCTCCTGCGGTCCGGACGGCGTCGACGATCACGGCGGTGGTCATGGTGTCTCCTCCCAAACCCGGCGGCGACGATCGGCGCCACGCCGGTTCAGATCGGAGAACATTCTACCCGGCACCACCTGGCGGCCGATCTGGTCGGCGGTGTCTCCGGGGCGGTGACGCGGCGGGCCGGTAGGGTCTGCCCGCAATGAGCCGTACCGGCAAGGACATGGACCGCTGGCTGGGTGACGGGGGCATGCCGATCATTGAGCTGGTCGGCGGTACCTTCACGGCCTACGGCGTCGACGGCGAGGATCTGGGCTGGGTCGCCGGGACCTTCATCCCGACCGATATCGCCTGCAACCCCCACGGGATCACGCAGGCCGGCATCCACTCGCTGCTGCTCGATGCGTGCATGAACTTCGCCATCAACGCCGCCCTGCCGGGGCGGGCCCGTACCCGGGGCACGCTGGAGATGAAGACCGAATGCATGCGCCCGGCCATGAAGGGCGACACCTTCACGCTGCGCGGCGAGGTGGCGCGGATGGCCAAGCAGGTGGCGTACGGCGAAGCGACGGTACGCGATGCCGACGGCGTGCTGGTCAGCCGGGCCACCGGGACCTTTCTCCTGCATCGACCGGACCCCGCTCCCACCACCTGATCCGTTCCGCGTGCCCGGACCCGGGCCCGGGGTCTGCCACATCTGCCGCGGCCCCGCCTCCGGTGGCCGGGCCGTCTGTTTCGCCTGCCGGCTGGTCGCCCGTCGACTGGGCGTGGCGCTCGCCCCGGTCGTGCCGGCGCATCTCTGCCCGTTGCCCAGCCCGCTCTACACGGTTCTGCTCGGGTACAAGGAGTCGCCGGTGGCCGAGGCGCGGGCCCGCTTCGGCGCCCTGGTGCGCCGGCTCGTGGGGGCCTTCCTGCTCGACGACGGTGCCGAGCTCGAGGCGACGGCGGGTGGCCCGATCGGCCTCGTGGCCCTGGTCCCGTCGACCCACCGGCCCGGCCCCGCTGCCCTGGGTCTGGTCGCCGGTCTCGGTGGCACCGCCGCCGGCGTCTTCCCGGGGGCGCGCTGGGCTCCGGATCTCCTGTGCCGGGCGGCGCGTCGTGGCGGGTCGCCGCCCCTGGCGCACATGCGACCCCATCCGGCGGCCTTCATGGTGCGGGCGCACGAACGCGCGGCGATCGCCGGGGCACGGGTGCTCCTGCTCGACGACACCTACGTCAGTGGAGCGCGGTCGCAGAGCGCGGCGGCCGCGCTGCAGCTGGCCGGAGCCCGCCCGGTGATCGCCCCCCTCGGACGTGTGTTGCGCCCCGATCGGGTGGCGCTGCATGCCGAATTCCTGCGCCGGCACACCGCATGATCACCGCCAGCGAGTTCAGACAGGGGTGTCCACGGGGTAGCGCACGTCGGTCAACTCTTCGGAGGCCTCCCAGAGCGCAGCCGCCGCCACGAGGTCCCGCGCCCGTCGCGACGGTCGTGCGACCGCCGGTGGACCGTAGAGCCCGAACAGGTGCGCGGGACCGATGTACTGGCCCGGGCCCACCGATGACGAGGTGGCGGCACAGAGGACGGGCAGGGCGCCCCCCGCCGCCGACTGCCCGAGCATCGACCCGGCGGCACGTCCGAGCTTGCGACGCAGCCGGCTGTTGCCGAGGGCGGCACCGCTCCCGGCCAGGTTGCTCCGCGTCCAGCCCGGGTGTGCCGCCACGGCGAGCGTCTGCAGCCCGGCCGCCTGCAGGCGACGGCTGAGCTCGGCGGTGAAAAGCAGATTGGCGAGCTTGGACGTGCCGTAGGAGACCCAGGTGTTGTGGAACGAGGCGCCGGCGACGTCGTCCTGCCGGAGCTGCCCCATACGGTGCAGGTGAGAGCTGACTGTCACGATGCGGGAGCGCGCCGTCGTCACGATGCGGTCGAGGAGCAGTCCGGTGAACGCAAAGTGGCCGAGGTGGTTCGTCGCCATCTGGAGCTCGAAGCCGTCGGCGGTCTGCCGGTAGGGCGTGCCCATCACCCCTGCGTTGTTCACCAGGATGTCGAGCCGGGCGTGGTCGGCAAGGACGTTGTCGGCGGCCCGTCGCACGGACACGAGGTCGGCCAGATCGAGGTGCAGGAGCTCCAGGGACGAGCGCTCGAGTTCGCTCTCCAGCTTGTCGCGGGCCCGGCGCGCCTTCTCGTCGTCACGGCAGGCCAGGATCACGTGCGCCCCGTGCTGGGCCAGCGCCCGGGCCGTCTCGTACCCGATACCGCTGTTCGCTCCGGTCACGAGGGCCACCCGGCCGGTGAGATCGCCGATGTCGGCGGCGCTCCAGACGTCGGCCCCGGTGACCTCGCTGCCGGAAATGGTGATCATGCGGGGCGGAGGTCGCCGGCGGGCCGCGGGTCGAGGGCTTCCATTGCGGGTGTCACGACCGGCTCAGGACGCGTCGAGGCGTGCGACCTGCTCGGGCGTCAGGGTGACGGCGGCGGCGGCCGCCGAGGCGATGGCCGTCTCGGGCCGGCTGCTGCCCGGGATCGGGATCACCCGCGAGCCCTTGGCCAGCATCCAGGCCAGCGTCACCTGCTGCGGGCTGGCGCCCACTTCCTGGGCTACTTCTCCAAAAGCGGGGAAGTTCCCCTCAATCCGGTCGGAGCGGCCGATGCCGCCCATGGGACTCCACGGAATGAACACAATGCCGAGCTTCTCGCAGTGCTCGAGCTCGCCCTCCGAGGACCGGAACCGGGGGGAGAACTCGTTCTGGACGCTGGCCAGGCGGCCGCCGAGCACCTCCTGCGCCTCGTCGATCTGCGCCACGGTTGCGTTGGAGACACCCGCCAGCAGGATTTTGCCCTCGTCGAGCAGGTCGGCCAGGGCGCCCACCGACTCGGCCCAGGGGACCGAAGGATCGGGCCGGTGGTACTGGTAGAGGCCGATGGCGTCGACCCCGAGGGCCTTGAGCGATGCTTCGCATGCCTCCTTCACATACGCCGGATCACCGTGCACGGTCCAGCTGCCGTCGCCCGGACGGCGGTGCCCGCCCTTGGTGGCCACCAGCACCTCGTCGGTGGCACCGCCGTAGGCCGCCAGGGCCTCGGCGACGAGCCTTTCGCCGTGTCCGTGCTCTTGCACGCCGAGGGAGTAGGCGTCCGCGGTGTCGATGATGGTGACCCCGGCGTCGAGCGACGCGTGAATGGTGGCGATCGCTTGGCGGCGGTCCGGGCGCCCCTCAATGGAGAGTGGCATCTCACCCAAGCCGACGGCGCTGACGGTCCGGTTGCCGATCGGGCGCTGCTGCATGTGTTCCTCCTCCTGGTGGGTGGCCCGCGCGTCCGTGTGGATGGCTGGCCCCGACTCCGTTTACTACCCGACTACGCGGAACGCAATCCGGTAGACCGACGTGTCATAGGCCCCTCGTGCTTCCTAGGGGGATTCGGAGACCACCGCCATGACGAAGCCGTGGCGGCCGGCACTCCCGACCGCTTGCACGGCGACGGCAGAGACTCCGGGCTCCCGCTCGAGCGCGGCGTACAGCCGGCGAGATCCACGGATGAGGTCAGCGGCTCCAATGATGATCACGCTCCCGTCGCGCGCCAGCCCTCGCGCCAATGGGAACAGGTCGGCGTTGTTGATCTCGTCCACATCAATGAAGATCAGGTCGAATGGTCCCTCACCGGCGGCTCCGAGCTGCGCCAAGAGTTCGCTGGCCGGGCCGAGACGGATATCCACGACCTCCTCCAACGCGGCCCGGGCGATGTTGCCACGCGCCACCTCAGCGTGGAGGTCGTTGACCTCCAGACTGATGATCCGACCCCCCGGGGGGAGTCCCCGGGCGAGCCAGATTGTGCTGTACCCCCCGAGAGTGCCGACCTCGAGCACTCGCCGGGCGCCGGAGATGCGGACGAGAAGGGACAAGAATCGACCCTGATTCGCCGTCACGCTGATCGGGGGCAGACCCGCTTCTGCGCTCGTGGCGAGCGTCGCATCGAGGGCTTCGTCGGATGGGATCAGCTGAGAGCCGACGTAGGACTCGAAGGCTTCCCAGATTTCGGATCCGGCGGGCGGCTGCGCATCTGCGCCCTCCGGTCCCATCACATCTGCTTCAAGACCAACAGCAACTGCGCGTTGTCGACGTAGAAGCGGTTGTTGTTGGCCATGAGTGCTCCGCCCAGGACATCCCGCAGATTGCGGTCGATGGAAAATTTGGAGTCGCGCTTGTAACCGGACAAACCGCATATCGAAAGGGCCTTGAGCACCACCTCGGCCGAGAGTGTTGTGGCCGAGAGTTTGAGGTCTCGCATCTCGAGGATGAGCGCCGGGTGGTTGCCCGGGTACTCCCCGGGGCCGAGTGCGGCAATGTGGTCAATCGTCGAGGCCAGTACCGATCGCACCTGTCCGAGTACAACGGCCAACTCTGCCAGCCGGAGTGCGGAAGGTGGCGCCGTCCCGATGTTGCGCCGGGCCTCGGCCCGGACCGAGGCATGAGCCGTGCTGGCCGCCGATTCGGCAATCCCGACCCACACCGAGTTCAAGAAGACGGTCGTCGCCGACAGACCGCTGTGATTCACCACTGTCGCCCAGTCATCGGTGAGGACCATGTCTTCCTGCTCGTCCGCGACGAGCTGGAATCCCGAGCTGCACGTCCCCCTCAGGCCCATGGTGTCCCACGTGGACGTGCGCGTGAGTTGGAAACTCCCGGGACCGCACACGAGCATGGCCTGGTCGCTTTCTGCGGCGTCGGGGTGACGCCGGGCATTCACGGTGATGGCGTCGGCGTACTCACCGTAGGAGAGCGCCAGAACGTCCTTTTCCAGGCGAACGCGTCCGTCTTCGTGGACCAGGGCACAGAAGCTGCGCCCGACGTCGCCTCCAAGCCCGACTTCGCTGTTGGCGTTGGCCATCAGCACAGTGCCCCGGGCCACCTGACGCAGCATGTTCTGCAGCCCCTCGGTCCGGCCGTGCTCAATGAGGTAGGCCACCTCAATCTGGTGCATCGCCAAGACGAGAGCGCTCGACGCACAATGGCTGGCGATCGCTCGGATGGCCTCGGATATTTCAGCCAGGGAGGCGCCTTCCCCTCCGAACGCAACGGGCACGAGCGCTCCGAGCAGCCCGGTCTCGCGCATGGCGGCGGCGGCCTCGGCGGGGAACCGGGCGTCTCGGTCCACGGCGTCCGCCACCGGTGCCGCCACGTCTGCGCCGAGTGCCCATGCCCTGCGGCCGAGCTCGGTCGTGCACCAGTTCGGAGCAGTCTCCGATGCCTTTGCTGCCATCACTGTCCCTTCATCTTCCGGCGCTAGCGCCGGCGTCAAGCAGGCCGTCGTTCCGGGTTTCTGTCCCGCAAGCTTACGAGTGTTCGGAATCGTGCTTACCGCGCACAGCCGTGCGCACTTCGGTGGATACGCAACCGGCGTGGGCGGAGATTGCGCCCGGCGGCAGCGAAAGGCCCCCTGTCCGCACGCACCATGAAACGGTCGCCGAACGCTCTACCACCGGCCGGGACGCGGCGACTGAAATTGTTGGTTTGTTGCATGCAGTCAAATCAGGATGAGAGGAAACGTCCCGACTCCTTGTCTTCTCTGCAAACGTACGCTACGGTTCGTGTTTAGCACTAAAGAGTGTCAATTTCCAACGAAACCGCTTCTACGGGTTGGATCGCACGACACGACCTCTCTCGAGAGATGCGCATCGAAGATCCCGGGCGGAACGGTAGGGCGAGCGTGTCGAGTGTGGCACTGCGTTCGATGGAAGTCGGGCCCGAGGGGCGAATTTTGGCGACGACAGTGCAACCGATCGACTCTCGGGAACGAATGTGTAGGGGATGGAGGGTTCCGCACTTCTCCGTGCCGTCGAACCGCGCACCGAAGGCTTGGCCGACGGCACCTCTGTGGTCGGTGCGAAGACGACGGAAGAACGGAAGGATCGCTTGACGACGGACGGGCAGGCGGTGACCGACGAAGTCCTCGACGCCCACGTCCTTCCGCGTCTGGGCGTGGCCTACGACGCCACGTCGTCGTCGCCGTTGGAGTTGGTCGAGCGGGTGGGTAGGCAATGCCAGATCGTCTGGATCGTCGAGTCCGGCGATCCACGCCTGGGCTCATGGGCCCGCTTGCTGCCCCGGCTCGGTCAGGTCGTCGACGTTGCGGGGCGATCGGCCTCGATGGTCGCCGAATCGCTTCGGGGCGAACTTCTCGACGGCGTGATCGCCTTCACCGACTCGCAGCTCCACCTGGCAGCCACCGTCGGCCAGGTGTTGGGCCTTCCTGGCAACCCGCCTGAGGTCGTCGACGCATTGCTCGACAAGGTGACCCAGCGCATCAGGCTGGCAGAGGGCGGCGTGACCGTGCCCCAATTCGTGCGGATTGCCTCAGGGACGCCCGTGGACGAGGCGATAGAGCTTGCCGAGTCAGTCGGATTCCCCATGGTGGTCAAGCCGGCACGAGGCACCGCAAGCCGAGATGTCTTCCAGATCGCTGATCTGGGTCTCCTGAAGTCCTGCTTCGGCACCATCATCGGCGGTGCCCCCCACCTGACCGAGGACTACCTCGCCGAGGCATGGCTCAACGATGCCGAATCGCGTGAATGGTCTTTCCTAGGTCGGTACGTCTCCGTCGAGGCGGTCGCGCGCGACGGTGTCATCACCCCTCTCGCCATCACCGGCAAGTTCCCGACCGCCCCGCCGTCCCGGGAGACCGGCAACTTCATGCCCCACCATCTGGCGCCGGAGGAAGCGGCTCGGGTTCGGACGCTCTCCATCGAGGCGGCGGAAGCTCTTGGAGTCCGCTCGGGCGCCCTCCACATTGAGATCAAGCTCACCGAAAACGGACCTCGGGTCATTGAGGTCAACGGAAGGGTTGGTGGCGGCGGAATCGACCAGCTGTACGAAGCCACGCAGGGCCAGTCGCTCACCTGTCTCGCCACGCAGATCGCGCTCGGCCAACCGTTCGATCTGCCGGTCGAGGGGGTCCTCGGTGACGAGCCGGTCGAGTACGACTACTTCGTACAGCCCCCTATGGGAGCGAGTCGACTGGCGGCTGTCGGACACCTCGACGCTGTTCCGGCGCTCGAGGGGGTCCTGAGCGCGCAGGTCAATCGGACGGTAGGCGACGATATTGATTGGCGGGAGGGGAGCCAGGGGTACGTGCTGTCCGTCCGTGGGTCCGTGCCGCACCACTCCGACCTCGCGGACGTGGCCCCTCGGATCATGGAGGCGTTGGAACTGGCCTTCGACTGAGTGCCCGGCTCTACTTCGATTTGGTGGCCACCCCGGCGCTGAACCAGCTCCAGGGCTTTGGTCCCTTGGCATAGCGCTGCTCGACTCGATCGATCGTGAAGCCCGCCTCACGCACGAGAACGGCTGGCTCGCGCGTGAGATGGCAGCCGCCGGCGAGCCGCCGTTGCCACGGCTCAAGTCGCCGTTGCCAGGACGCAACAGCCGGATCCGGGGCGAGGCCGTGCTCCAGGAAGTGAAACCGGGCGCCCGGGCGCATCACGCGGCGTAGCTCGGCCAACGCCAGGTGAGGATCGGGAATCGTGCACAGCGTGAAGGTGGACAGCCCGCCATCGCAGCTGTCGTCATCGAGTGGGATGGTCTGTCCGTCGAGGCCAATGTGTTCGACCTTCACCCCAGATCGTGACGCCCGCCGGTCGGCCAGCTTGCGGGCGACGGCAGCGGGTTCGACGGCCAGGACCAGTTCGACGTCCGGCGGGTAGAAGTCGAGGTTCAAGCCGGAGCCGAACCCGATCTCGACGACCCGCCCGGCCAGGCCCTCGGTCACGGTGGTCCGCCAGCGACGCAGGCCGCGGGTGCCGCACGCCCGGTCGATCAGGCGGGGCAGGACCTGTTCACCATAAAACCCCACGCTGCGCAGGCTACTGGGCCATTGCTGCAGGGGAACTCAGTATGACCACGTCCGACCAGCGCCGGAGGTGAGGGAGGTGCCGCTGTGGCGACGGGCAACTCGCAGGAGCGCCGGGAGCAACACCATGGGGACAACCGGGTGACTCGACCGGGGAATATACCCCCATGGGTATAGGGTTCCACACCCTGACAGGGCACGCGGCTCGTCACCCACCCAAGAAGAGGAGACGATGGAACTTCCCGAGGATGTCATCGCAGATGTCCGCAAGCGGCTGCACCGTGTTGTCGGGCAAGTCCAGGGCGTCGAGCGGATGCTCGACGAGGGTCGCGAGTGCCGGGACGTCGTCACCCAGTTGTCGGCCGCCACCAAGGCGCTCGAGCAGGCCGGTTTTCGCCTGGTCGCCGCCGGTCTCACCTATTGCCTGGAGCACCCGGACGAAGCTGAGGCCGACGGCTACCCGATCGGGGAAGTCCAGAAGATGTTCATGAAGCTCGCCTGAGAGTCAGCGAGAGGTCACAGCATGCACACACCATCGAACCCGACCATCGAAGTCTTCGCCGACATCTGGTGCCCCTTTGCCCATGTCGGGCTGCGAGCAGTTGACGAGCAGCGTGCTCGGAGCGGCCGATCTGACGTGGCGATCTGGGTACGCGCCTGGCCACTCGAACTGGTGAACGGTTCGGCACTCGATCCGGTGGTCACCGCTGAGCATGCGGACGACCTGCGACGGCAAGTCGCGCCGAGCCTGTTCGAGCACCTCGATGTCGACCGGTTTCCGAGCTCGACCCTCAATGCCCTCGCACTGGCCAACCGGGCCTATCGGACAGACCCCGAGACCGGTGAGCGGGTCAGCTTCGCGCTCCGGAACGCACTGTTCGAGGAAGGCCGGGATATCTCCGAACGGGCCACTCTCGAATCCCTTGCGCACGACCTGGGCGTGGCGATGCCCGACGAGTCCGATCGCGCCGGCGTACTGGCGGACTGGAGCGAGGGACAACGACGAGGCGTTCTCGGATCGCCGCACTTCTTCTGTGCTGAGACCGACGTGTTCTGTCCTTCACTCGACATCACGAAGGATCCCGTCCGCGGTGTTTCGATCGTCAAGAACGCCTCGCGCCTCAGCGAGTTCCTGGCGCACTGTTTCTCCCAATCCGATCCGGCATGACTCGGACAGCCCTGCTCCGACGGACAAGACGCTGGCGGCACGAAAAAACCTGCTGATCCAGTTGGAGGCGTTCGTGGCCATTCCAATGTTGGTACATGGCAGGAGGTCGGGGCACCTGCAGGGGACCCCGGGAGAGGCCCAAGAAATGGTCTCTGAACAGGGTGAAGATGGTGGTGGGGCTAGTAAGAATCGAACTTACGACCTCAGCATTATCAGTGCTGCGCTCTAACCGACTGAGCTATAGCCCCCGATGTCCTGGCTGGAGAACGTTTGAGGCTACACCACTCTCCCCGTGCCTCGGCCACGCCGGTGGCTCTCCGGGCTCACCCGTTCGAGAGCGTCGAGGCGACCAACTGGGCCAGCTGGTCCGCCCCGGAGCCGTCGATCGCCAGGTGCGTACCGTCAGCCCCGAACCAGCCAGGGTTCTGGGCGGCCAGCGTCGCCCAATCCGCCACGACGACGTTGGGGTAGCGGGTGGCGCCGCTGGCGAGCACGGCATTGTTCGGGTCTTGCCACGGCCGATCGACATGGACATTGACGAAAACGACTCGGGAGGCGCCCCCGAGGATCGCCATCATGCTGTCGAAGTCCGCGTCCGTGATGGGTCCATTGGTGCCCAGGCCCACGATGACGTCCGCGCCGAGCTGACCATCCGACTTGAGTGTCTGCAGGATCGACTCTCCATCGGACCACTGACGGCTGACGGCTGCATCCACGTTGATGCCGGGAATCGCCGTCTTGAGGGGGTCCTGGTAGTCGAGCATGACGGAGTCGCCGACAGCAGTGACCTGGCCGGCATTGAAGCCAGGCCCGGGAGGGCGGGTGGTCGACGTCGTGGTCGTCGATGCGGTGGACGTGGTCGACGCTTCGGGGTGGGTTGCCGCCGTGACGTGGTGTGCCGGGGTCGACGTGGCGGAGGACTCCAGAACGAGGAAGGCGGCGAGGCCACCCAGTACAGCGACGACGACGGCCACAAGAAGCTTGCCGGATGGTCGGCGTCGGTTCCGGGTCATTGCGTGGCGGGCCATGGTGCACAGTTTCGCCGCTCCAGCGGGCGATCTCCGGTCGCACCCCGAGTCAACGGGGCAGGACTGCGTCCTCCGGCCACAGGCGCACACCGATCGACTGGCTTGCCGTGGCCAGAAGTTCTCCGTCCTCCGACCAGAGGAAGGCAATGCCCTGGCCGTATCCACCCACCAGGGCGTGCATGCGGATGTCGCAGAGCACCCACTCCGTCGGCTTCAGCTGGACCATGCGAAGCGTGTTGTCCAGGCTCCGTCCCATGGCACGGCGCCCGATGGGTTGGGAGACGGCTCCCGAGACGTAGTCCCCGAAGATTGCCAATGTCGCGGCCGAGGGCGTCAGGTGTCCGGGCACCCGCGCCCACAGTGCGGAGTCCGGACTGCCCGGAGAGCCGTCCATCTCTTCGAAGGTCCGCCCCCGCGCCGATCGGACCTCGACGCTGTCCATGATGGTGTTGCGGAAGAACTCTGGAAGGAAGCGAGGTGGGCACTGGTCCGGAGGGGCCACGTCGGGCGGCACGACCCAGACGCCGCCGACCTCCAATTCGTCCCGACCCAGTGCGGCGTTGACGGTGAGGATCTCCCGCCCGTCGACACTGCCCACGGCTCGCCCCTGGGTCACGTGCCCGCCCACTGCCGCCAACGTGACGTCCCACACCAGCTCTTCGTCGGTGAGGGCATAGGACAGGTAGTGCGCGGTGGCCCAGACGGTGGGCCGTCCGGACGCCGCCTCCAGCGCCACGAGGGCGGCTCCGAGCGCACACCCTCCGAAGAGGAAGTTCCCGGGCGTCGTCAGCTGTGGTGTCACGCGCATGCGCCAGTGCAGGTCGTCGCCGACCGGCTGCATCCCGAGGAAGATCCGTGCGTCCACGGGGTCGCACCCTACCGGCGCCCCGTACCTCCCGGTGACGCATGTCGTCGGCTCACACGCGCCCACACGCGCACCAGCTCGCCGGTGTCTTCGCTGGCCTGCCCTCACTCTGGCGGCGTCAGTCGTTCGTCCGCCCGGCCTACGATGGTGGGCCCGACGAGCCGCGGACGACCCGTGGGGTCTCGGATTGCCCGGGGGTGTAGCTCAGCTGGAAGAGCGGCGGCTTTGCAAGCCGTAGGTCGAGGGTTCGAGTCCCTTCACCTCCACTCAGCGTGACCCGATATGAACCGGGGTCCCACAGGCCCGGGGCCAGTGATGGCCCGGGCTGCTGTGAATTAATGGGACCCGAAAACAGGAGAGATGCGGGCTGCTGGCCTGGACGAGTTCGTTGATCGCCGACGGATTACGTCCGCTCGGCGGTCGACAGAAACGTGATCGGCATGCCGTGCACGGGTGCCAGCATCACCTCATCGATAGTCAGGCTGCCGTGCTGGCGGTGCTGGCTGTACTCAACCTGGGCCCCGTATCGGTCAGCCACGGAAACTGCGTCACCCACCTCGTCGATCGCCATGACGACCGAGTAGACACCTTCCCCCCGGGTCTCGAGGAACGTTGTGAATGCTGCAGCCGATTGGCCTGTCCCGGGAACGGGTGACACGAGCTCGATGCCGGCGTTCCAGTCGATCAGTACCTGAATCCCGAGGTCGGGAAGGTCGATCTCGGCAAAAGTGAGGCCCAACTCGCGCCACAGTTCCGCTGCCCGCGCCAAGTTGCGGTGGTGCAGGCAGAAGACCACGTGGTGGAGCTTCATGGGCCCGACGGTCACCTGCTGAGACCCATGCGTCCAGCGAAGGCGCGCAGAGGGAGATCGGCACTCGTGATCATCCCTGGCGCGGCGTCGCACACGGCACCGATGGCGTTCAAGGCCGGCAGGCCGGTGATGGTCATCCCCAGCGAGGCAAAGTAGGCGGCGTCGAGGATCTTCTGCCCTTCAGCGGGAAAGATCATGTGACGGTTGACGATCGTTGGGTCACCTTTGATGGTGGTGATGTAGCACCCTTGGACGTCCCAGCTGGGCACGGTGTTGCGTGCCATCTGCCACTCGAGGTGCACTTCTATCCTCGGCGTCCCGTCCACCATCCCGATGAACTTCGACAGGCTTGCCCCCACCGAGTCTCGGTCCAAGGTCCACCACCCGAGGTCGACGGCCTCCTGACAGCCACCGAGTTCGCATTCGAAAACAACCTCGTCGATTTCGACATCGAGGCAGTCGGCCATCAGGTAGATGGCGTCACCGAACACGGTGCAGCCCTTCTCGAGCATCCCCGGGACCCGGGGATCATCCACTGGTAGGCCATAGCCGCAGTTCTTCCAGGTGTCGACGGAATGATGACACGACACGTCGACCGACTCGAGCACGGTGAGATGGTCGACCCGTCCCATACCCGCTGTGCTCACCACCGAGAGGATGTTGGCCAGGCCGGGGTTCATTCCGGTGCCGTAGAAGGTCGAGCCGCCCTTTCGACAGGCCTCTTCGACGACCTCGGTGGGCTTCTGGCCCGAAGGGAGCGGGTGGTTCCTATTCCGGTGGTGACCGGTGATCCAGTCCGCCGTCGACACCACGTTGATGCCGGCCTGGAGCACGGCGACGAACAAGTCCATGTCTGGCCAGACGCCGTTGAAGTTCACGCAGTCGGGGCGGGCAGCGATGATCTCCTCCACGGTTCCGGTTGCCACGACGCCGAGTGGCCCGATGCCCACGATCTCCCCGGCATCGCGACCGACCTTGTCGACGGAGTAGCAATGCAGTCCCACCAGATCGAGGTCAGGATGGTCACGCAGTCGGGCGACCATCTCACTCCCTACGTTGCCAGTGGCGACCTGGAAAACCCGGCGCTTCGTGGACTGGGTCATTGGAGCGACCTCCGGTGGTTCTCGAGGATCTTCACAGCAAATCCGTGATTGTCTTGAGCCCCGCTTCGTACAACACGCCGGGGAGCATGCCTCCGTCGATCTCTATGGTGGTGCCGTTGATGTAGTCGACGTCCCCCGAGCAAAGGAAGACGCACGCTCGCCCCACCTCGGACGGCTCGCCGGCCCGACCGAGTGGCACGCTGTCGAAGTAGTCCGATCCATCGGGGTCGTCGGCCGGCAGCACGAACGACCGGAAGTTGTCGGTCATGGTCGGCCCGAGAGCCAGGCAGTTCACCCGAGCTGTCGGGCCCCACTCCTCGGCCAGCGACCGGGTCATGTGGTTGAGACCCGCCTTGGCCGCCCCGTAGGACACCAAGGTGGGCGCTCCAGCCGGGTGACCGGCACCGCTAGAAATATTGATGATCGAGCCCGTCCCCTCCTGCTGCTGCATCTGCCGGAACACCCGGATGGCAAACCAGAGTGGGCTGATGAGATTCATCTGGATGGCAAAGGAGTGGAAGAGGACGGTTCGCTCGAAGTCGTCGGCGCCGCGTGGGGCGCCCTGGATCTTCTGGACCAGCTCGGGGATGTCCTCTGCGTGGGGTGCCGGCACAGTGCCGCCGGCATTGTTGACCAGGATGTCGATCCTTCCGTAGGTGTCGACCACTCGTTCCACGAATTCATCGATGGCCCGGTAGTCCCCCTGGTCGCAAACCCACTGGACGGAGCGTTCGGTGCCACCGGGGATGTCGGCGGCACCGGGAAGCCCAGGAAGTGGGTTGCGCGAGCACCCCACCACGGTCGCCCCGGCTCCGAGCAGCTCATGGGCGATGCCCACGCCAACACCCCGACTCGTGCCGGTGACCACCGCCACCTTTCCCTTGAGCACTCCCACTGGCCACCCCCCGGATTGACGGGCCGACTGACGGACCGACACGAAAAACATAAAACCTTCTATGATTTCGCGCAAGGAGCGGGCGGGGCCGCTCGCTTCCAGGGGGACTCATGGCGCTACGGGTAATCCAGTTCTCGACCGGCAATGTGGGGCGTCACGCCCTGCGCCAGCTCATTGAGCGGCCTGACCTCGAGCTCGTCGGGGTCCATGCCTCCGGTGCCGACAAGATCGGGAGCGACGCCGCCGACCTGTGTGGGCTCGAAGAGCCGACCGGCGTGCTGGCCACCGACGATCTCGATGCTCTGGTGGCACTCAAAGCTGACTGCGTGATCTATATGAGCCAGGCCGAAACTCGCCCGCACGACGCCGTCCACGAGCTGACAGCATTCCTCGCCAGTGGGGCAAATGTCGTGGCGACGTCGCTCGTCTGGCTGATCTACCCCCCTCATGCTGATGCGTGGCTGACCGAGCCCCTCGCGGCCGCTTGCCTCGCCGGTGGGACAACCATGTACGTGAACGGGGTGGACCCGGGATTTTCGGGCGACCTCTTGCCACTCGCCGCGATGAGTCTCTGCGCCAGGGTCGACACGGTCCTCGTGCAGGAGATCTGCGACTACGGCTCTTACGACGACGCCGAGTTCACCGGGGTGAGCTTCGGATTCGGGACCACGCCAGACACGGTCCCGATGCTCTTCCTCCCCGGAGTGCTGTCCTCCATATGGGGTGGACCTGTCCGCCTGTTGGCCGACGAGCTCGGGGTGGAGCTCGATGAAATCCAGGAGCGCCACGAAGCGTGGGTGGCCACCGAGCGGATTGCGTGCACGATGATGCCCGTCGAGCCGGGACAGGTAGCCGCCGTCCGGTTCGCCGTGGAAGGGATCGTCGACGGCGAGCCAAAGATCGTGATGGAGCACGTCAACCGCTTGACCTCCGCCGCCGCTCCCGATTGGCCGGTCGCTCCCGAGGGGCGCCCCGGGGTACACCGAGTCATCGTCACTGGCAGCCCCGGCGTGGAAGTGAACGTCCACCTCGGCTTCGACGGAATCGACCACAACGAGGCCGGCGTCGTCGCGACCGCGGCCAAGGCCGTCAACGCAATTGCGGCGGTGTGCGCCGCCCCGCCGGGCCTGGTGTCGCTGCGCGATCTCCCTGTGTCCCAGGTTCACGACCTGATGCGATGACGCCTGCGCAGCGGTCGAACCCAACACGCAAGATCAGACGGACCCAGCTTCGCGGGGACCGGACCCGGGACGCCATCATCGGGGAGACCGTCCGCTGCATCAACGAGGAGGGATTCGCCGCGGCCAGCGCCAGTCACATCGCCGAACGGGCCGGCGTGACGTGGGGCGTCATCCAATACCATTTCGGCGACCGCAACGGGCTGCTCTCGGCGGTCATCGTCGACGGTTTCCAGAGTTTCCGTCGTTCCATCGAGTCCGTCTCGGTGCCTGCTGGACCGTCGCGCCAACGAGTCGAGGCGATCGTCGAGGCCGCCTGGGCAGCCTTCTCGAGTCCGGAGTCTCGGGCCAGTTTCGAGATTCTCATTTCGGCTCGGGCCGGACGGGACCAGATTCAGGTCGGCGAGTTGGAGAGTATGGCAAGCGACATGCGGGCGCTCAGCGGCGTGCTCGTCGGAGACCGGGTCGACCTTGGTGGTCAGGACGCTGTCGTCGGTGAGGTTCTGTGGGCGACGCTCAGGGGGCTGGTGATGGCGCAGATGCTCACTTCGAGAACGATCAACACGTCCCGCGAGCGGGCACTCCTCGTCGACCTGATTACGGGTCTTCTCGACGGTCTCGCCGTCTGACACCCACCTGCGAGCAGGTCAAAAGCCAATGAGTCGTCCTTCTGCCGGTGTCTGGGTATCTCCGAGTGCCGTTGGACTCAAAGAGTTGGGATACCGTCGCGCTTCGGTCGTCGCGCCCCGATTGCCGGCGTGTTCGGTAGGTGGAGTGCGTCGACAATTCCTGGTTCTGCCCCGCACACCCAGGGGATGGCATTCACGGCACGCATTCCCGTTGCGAGGAGGCCATGGGGGGTCGAATCCTCGTTCGCGTTGAACCCGACCTCGAATTCGGAGGCTGGAGCGAGCTCAGCTCGTCGGAACCAACGTCAGCAGAGAAACCGACTGGCCGGTCTGGGTGAACTGGAGCGTGCCCCCGGCCACCACAGTGCCGAGCGACTGGGGGCTCGAGGGGTTATCGCTCGGGTCCACCAGGGTCCGGTTCACGCTGTAGTGCTGGCCGGCGGGCAGGCCCGTCACTCGGAGAATGACGGTGTGGGACAGCGAGGCCGGCACCGGTTGACCGGCGCTGCCCGCCGGCCCGGTCGGGTCGAAGTTGTACACCAGCACGCTGATTGCGCCGCCGCTGATCGAGGCCACCGCTCCGATCCGCCCTTGGGGGTTCGCCGAGGTCTGGTTGGGGGCGATGGCAGTGCCGAGCTCGGCTCCGGCCATGGAGTGCCACATGGCGAAGGCCTGGTAGTCGAACTTGGGTGCGAGCGTCTGGGTCAGAACGCCGAAGTTGTCGAGGGCGCTGTCGTCGGCGGCCTCGTAGAAGGTTGCCCGGTCAATCCCCGCCGACTGGGCGCTGTCGAGCACGGCGGCCACGAAGGCGGCCCCGTAACTGCCGCTCATTGCAGGGTCCTCGCCGGCGTTCACGTTCCATTCGTCGAGCCACAGCAGGGGGTGGAGGGTCGGGTACTTGGCGACCTCGGCCCGGATGGATGCCGCCCCCGCCCCGTAGGAGCGGGCATCGAGGTCGGGATTGCGGGCCGGTCCCAACCCGGAGGGGAAGGTCGTCGAGGGCCCGACATCGGATCCGTTGGCGTACTCGTGCCAGCTGACGAAGTCGAGGGGCAGGTTGTTGGCCACGACGAACGAGCACAGTCCGTCAATCCAACTCAGGTCCGGCGTGGTGTTGACCTCGGCCAGGGCCGGGCCGCCGACCAGGATCTGGACCCCGAGGGCGCTCGCGGCAGCCTCGAGTGAGGTGGCGGTGGCCTGGTAGAGGGTGAGGTAGGCCGAGAGCTTGTCCGGGGCCACCCAAAACTGCCCGTTCGGCTCGTTCCAGATTTCGAAGACCCGGACGCCTTCGGCCCCGATTTCGTGGAGGGCCATCTGGTAGACGAGCGCCTGCCACTTGGCCATGTCCGGTCCGATGTCGGGTGGTGTGTAGTTGGGATTGACCCCGGCCGGGGGGTTGGTGGCCAGGCACGGCGGGGTGTAGTCCACGATCAGTTCGGGTGTGGCCCCGGACTGGCGGTCGATGGCCACGTTGGCGTCGAGCACCTGGGGGTTCCAGGCGCCGGTGGCGCAGTTGTAGACGGGCTGATTGTTGACCGAGGTCTCGAAGGAGACATCGGTGCGGGCCCACTGGGTGCCGACGGCCGCCAGCGCGGTCCCCGACCCTGGCGGCGGGTGGTTGAAGCCGACGAGGCCCTCGTTGATGGTCGAGGCCGGGGTCTGGCCTGCGGCGACCGTCACCGTCACCGCCGCGCTGGGCGAGCCGCTGGCCACGTAGGTGAACTGATCGGCGGCGACCGGCACTGTGGTGACTGTCCCGACAGTGACCTCGACATCGACTGCGCCGGCGTCCCCGCCGGGCGAGGTGGCGGTGATCTGAGTGCCAGCCTGGTTCACCGAGAAAGCGGTGGCCGGGGTCTGGGCGAAGTCGACCGCGCTGGCTCCTGAGAACCCGGCACCGAGGATGGTCACCTGGGTGCCGCCGAGGTAGTTCCCCTCGTTGGGCGACAACCCAGTGACGACCGGTCCGTAAGTGAAGGTGGCGTTGGGGTTGCTGGCGCTCGTCCCACCCGGTCCGGTGACGGTTACCTGCGCAGTGCTGGTGGCGGCTCCCGGGGGTGCGGTGGCGGTGATGGAGGTGCCCGAGTTGACCGTGAAGCCAAGTGCCGGCAGGGAGCCGAAGGACACCGCACTGACCCCGGTCAAGCCGTTGCCGGTGAGAGCAACCGTCGTCCCACCGCCGGACGGGCCCGCACTCGGGGAGGTGGCGGTGATCTGGGGCACCGGGTTGTAATACGTGAAGACGTCCTGGGGCCCGGTTGCACTCACGGCCCCGCCCGTCGTGACGGTGATGTCCGCCACCCCGGCGGGACCGGCGGGGGCGATTGCGGTGATGGAGGTGGCCGAGTTGACCGAGAAGCTGGCGGCCGCCGCGCCGGCGAAGTCGACCGCACCGGCCCCGGTGAATCCGGTGCCGATGATGGTCACCCGGGTACCGCCGCCGGTCAGTCCGCTATTGGGTGCCACCCGCGTGACCGAGACCGCGCCCGTCGCCCCGGCTGCCGACGACGCCCGGAAGGCACCGATTCCTGCTGTGGTCAGGGCGACGATGGCGACGACGGTCGCGGTCACAAAGGTCGAGGCGCTCCGGCCCCGCTCGCAACGATTCCGGCGGCGTGCGGTGAGGCCTCTGACGGTGTCGGCCACAACCTGTCGTCTCATCGATCCTTCTTTGTGGTGTGCCCCGGTCCGGACGGAACCGGTGGGTCTCGCGAGCGCTGGCCAGGCTAACGGGATGCTGGCGGTTTTGCCGGGGAGGCGTCCGTGGCGAAAGGGTCGTCATATGGCGCCGTCAGTCGACAGGTTTGCAATGTCGTCCCAGGTGTAGCCGGCTTCGAGGAGGATCTCCTCAGTGTGCTGGCCCAGCTCTGGAGGCCGAGGACGGGTTGCTGCCAATGGGTCTGAGAAGCGTACGGGTGCCCGGACCACTGGCGTCATGGTCCCAGGAGCGTCCGGATCCTCGACGCTGGCGATGTAGCCGTTGGCCCGGACTCCCGGATCGGCAGCTACCTGGGCATGGTCCTGGACCGGTGCGAAGCGCAGGCCGGCGGCACCCAGTAGCTCGCACCACTCCGCTGTCGGCTTGGTGGCGAACACCTCGTCGAGGATGGGCCACAGCGCCGCCTTGTCGTCCTCGAAGTAGAGCAGCGTGTGGAAGCGCTCGATCAGGTCCGGACGGCCGATGGTCCGGTAGAAGAGGTCGCGTGCTGGTCCCGCGGTTCCCACAATGGCGATCCATCCGTCGGCGGTCGGAAACACCCCGTAGATGCCGGGGATCATGGGATGGCTCCTGCCGCTCGGGCCTGAGATCTCCCCCGACAGCAGGTACTTCGTGTACTCCCCGGCCTGGGCCCAGAGCTGGCCGCCGAGCAGTGAGGTCTCGACCAACTGCCCGCGGCCGGTGTGCTCCCGGGCGTACAGGGCTGCCAGGACTCCTGCGAGGAGGTTCTGACCTGCAATGTGGTCGGCGATGGTGGCGCCGATCGAACTCGGATCCGTTCCCGTGCCACCGGTGGTGCTGATCAAGCCGCCGGCAGCCTGGGCACTGAGGTCCGCTCCTTCCCGTTCCGCATCGGGACCCTCGGGCCCAAAGGAGGATCCCATGGCATAGACGATGCGCTCGTTGCGGGCGGCTGCGTCGGCGTAGCCCAGACCCCACCCCTCCATCGTTCCCGGCTTGAAGTTGGTGATCACGACGTCGGCCTGCTCCACCAGCCGAAGGAACACCTCGCGTCCATCGGGCACTCGGAGGTCGATCGTCATGCTGCGTTTGCCCCGGTTGTACGCCGTGAAGAAGGCGGATCGGCGGTCGCCGCGGGAGATGGGCAGCCACCGGCTCTGGTCGCCGAAGCCGGGAAGCTCGATCTTGATGACGTCGGCGCCCCACTCCTGCATGGTCAGCGCTGCTTGAGGCCCCTGGACCAGGAGCCCCGCTTCCAGGACCCGGACTCCTTGGAGTGGTCCCATGCTCAATGCGTTCGTCGGACGTCGGTGGTGCGGGGCATCCGTCCACCTTTGTGACTCACGCGGTGGAGGTCAAGCGCAGACGTCCACTGCGTTGCTTCAGCGCCAGCCGACGCGCCGCAGGACGTGGGCGCGGCAACGCCCCGCTCGCACGCCTTCGAATGTGCAGTCCGGCGCGGCCATACATTCGCACCCGATCGCCTGGCCGTGGCAGGCCGGGCACCGCTCCATGCAGCAGCCCGGATGATGGATGCCGCCCAGAGGGGTTCCGCAGTCGCGGCACTCCTCTGGCTCGTAGCGGTGTCGTGGCCGGAGCTCCTGGCCCCACGGAATCGGGGCATAGGTCCGGCCGTTGACGGTGACGGGGTCGGTCAGGCAACTGATCCCCTCCATCATCTCGCCACCACAGTGCGAACAAATGGCCATGACACTCCTTTGTTCAACCCTGCTGCTGATCATCTCAGGCCCGTGTGACACGGGCGCGGATATGGAGACGTCGGCGCGCCCGTGCTGCCCTACGCTGCGCCCATGACGACTGAGAAGAGCGAAGGGGCACCCGCTGTGCGGGCCGGGTTGCTGTCGGACAAGGTGTGTGTGGTGTCAGGCGTCGGCCCGGGGCTGGGTCGGCAAGCGGCCAAGGCTCTCGCGCTGCATGGGGCGGACCTGGTGCTGGCGGCACGGCGACAGTCCACGCTCGACGAGGTTCTGGCGGAGGTGTCGGCTCTGGGGGCTCGCGCCATCACCGTGCCGACCGACATCACCGACCCCGAGGCCTGCGCCCGTCTCATGGCGGCCGGGGTGGAGGAGTTCGGCGGCATCGACGTGTTGGTCAACAACGCCTTCCGCTTCGATGCCTTCCAGAGTTTCGAGGAGGTCGATCTCGCCCAGTGGCGCAAGATCATGGACACCAATCTCTTCGGCTCCTTGCAGATGACCCGGGCCGCCCTGCCCGCCATGCGGGCGCGTGGCGGCGGATCGGTCGTGATGGTGGCCTCCATGGTGACCCGGCAGCCCCAGCCGGCGCAGGGGGGCTACGCCATCTCCAAGGGGGCGTTGCTGACAGCCACCAAGGTGCTTGCCTACGAACTGGGCCCGTCGAAGATCCGGGTCAATGCCGTCGTGCCGGGTTGGATGGCCGGGCCCTCGGTCGACATCTACATCGACATGACGTCGACCGGCCGGGGCGTGGCCCCCCAGGTCGTGATCGATGAGCTGAATGCCCGAGTGCCACTCGGCCGGATTCCCAGCGACAGTGACGTCGCCGGATCGATCGTCTATCTCGCCTCGGATCTCTCGTCCGCCATGACGGGAGAGGCGCTCGAGACCAACGGTGGCGAGATCTTCGTCTGATCCGACGGCACCCAGTCAGGGTCCGGCCGTTGTCAGGGCCCTTCGCCCCCACTGGCGGTGCAGGAACGAGGGTCCCAGGGTTGGAGCGACTCGACCGTGGGGGTCGGCGCCTGGAAGGCACCGGAATTCCCTGTGTTGCCGCTGCTGCCGGTCGTTGTCGTGGTGCTGCTCGGCGTGGTCCCACCGCCTGGGGCGGTCGTGGTGGTGGCCGGCGGAGCGTTGACCGAGAAGTCCGTGCCGGTGACGACGGTGACCTGCGAGCCCGCCTTCACCTGTGTCGGATCCATGGCCATGATGACCGCGCCCGAGAGCGAGTTGGCCACCAGCTGCGCGGCCGCCAATTGCGCCGGCGTCTTGGACGCGTAGTACACGACCGTCTCGGCCTCCTGGCCCACGGGTGGGCTGTCGCCGATCGTCTCGATGTGGAAGCCCAGCGCCTGCAGGCTCTGCGACGTCGTCGTGGCCTGGTTGTAGGCACCGGAGCCGTTCAGCACCGACACCGTCACACTCGAGGGCGCTGGCAGAGCACCGCCCGAATACGTGTCCTCGCTGCCCGACTTCAAGCCGAGGAATTGGTCGACGGCGTTGTGGTCCTGCGGTTCGGAGGGGAACTCAATGTCCCCGTAGCTTCCGCCCTGGTACGTGTAGCTGCCGAACTGGTCCACCGACACCGGCATCGTGAGCTGGGGTGCGGAGCCCACGTCGACATCGTGGTATCCCAGAACGAGGCTGATCATGTCGGATGCGGAGAAGCTCGAATCAACGGTGAGCTGGCTGACGACACCGGAGACCAGCTGCTGGTCGGTCAGAGGATTGCTCAGGCCCTTCGCCTTGACGGCGGTTGCGAGAACGCGCAGGAACTCGTGGTCCCGGCGGATGCGCGCAATGTCGCTCTGCGCCTCCTGGGGCCAGTAGGCGGGGTCGGTCGTGGTCACCCCGGGTCCCTTGTACTGGACGTGGCGCGCCCGCACGACCTGGAGCGCCTGTGTGCCGTCGAGCGCAATGCAGCCGGTCGTCTGGATGTTGAGGCCCGAGTACGCGTCGTAGACCGGTTCGGGGAAGTACATCTTTATGCCGCCGAGGGCCTGGACCACATTGATGAAGCTGTCGAAGTTCAGCTCCACGAAATGCTGAATAGGGATCCCGAAGTCCTCCTCGATGGCGGCGATCAGCTGGTCGGGCCCCTGGTAGAGCGCCGCATCGATTTTGTTGGCGCCGTCCGAGCGGGCGTTCGGGACGAAGAGGTCCCGGGGAATAGAGAGGATCGAGACCGAGTGGTTGACAGGGTTCAGGTGCAGGATCATCACGACGTCGCTGTTCACGCCGGTGACGCCCTGGGAGCACAACCCGTAGGCCGGGTTCTGGACCTTGAGCGCGCACCGGTCCGTCGAACCGATCATCAGGATGTTCTCCGTGCCGGCGTCGTCGCCCTTCACCGGCGCAGAGGTCAGGTTGCGCAGGTCGATGTGGTGGATCTCGTGATTGAGGTACCAGCCGTAGCCGGCCGCCGCGCCGGCCACCAGCACGAGCACCAGCATGACCGTTCCACCGACCCACGCCGCCGTGCGCTTGCGGGAGCGACGCCCCTTGTGCGCGGCGTGCGCCGGTCCCTGGTGGGCCGTGTCGACGTCTGACCGCTTGTTTTTCCGGCGGCCGCCGCCCCGGTTGGCCTCGTCGATCTGGCGTCCGAGCTCGTGGAGGCCCTGCTCGACAGGATTCGCCGGCGTGCTCGGTGGTGGTGCCTCACCGCCGATCTGGCGTCCGAGCTCGTGGAGGCCCTTTTGGACTGGGTCGTTCTCAGGGTTGGGAGGGCTCATCGCGCAGTGTTCAGTTGGAAGACAAACGGCCGGATGCTCCGGCCGAAGCCCATGCCCCCGAGACGGCTCCGGTTCGGGCCTCCGGAACGAGACGAGAGCCTAGCGACAGCCGTCCCGGCGGGGCAGTCGCGTCGCTCGGTGGTGCCACGACGGGGGCTCCGGGCTGCAGGCTTGCAATGCGCGCTGCAGCGACTCCATGCCCGGCGCTTCCTTTCGCAGGTGGAAGGATGTTTCGGACCATGGGCGCAACCAGTGCGGGCCTCCTGCTGTACCGGATCCTCCCCGGGGGAGTGGTCGAGGTCCTGATCGCTCACCCGGGCGGTCCCTACTGGGCGCGTAAGGACGCCGCCGCCTGGTCGGTCCCCAAGGGCGAGTACCAGTCCGACGAGAACCCGCTCCATGCCGCCTACCGCGAGTTCGAAGAGGAGGTTGGCCTGGCCGCCCCTGATGGAGAGGCCGTCTTCCTGGGAGAACGTCGCCAGCCGGGCGGCAAGCGGGTCAGCGTGTGGGCCTTGGAAGGAGACCTCGACATCACGCACTCGTCGAGCAACACCTTCGAGCTCGAATGGCCCCGAGGTTCGGGCGAGATCCGGGAGTTCCCCGAGGTCGACCGGGTCGAGTGGATGTCCATCGGCGTGGCTGCACGCAAGCTGGTGAAGGGACAGGCCCCTTTTCTCCTCGTGCTGCTGGAGGCGCTCGGGCTGGAGACCGACCAGCCCGGCCCGGCATCCGCCACCGCCGGCGCCGGCTGATCGAACATCAGCCCCGTGTGGAGGTTGCGGGCGGGTGGCCAACAGGCAGTCTTCGTTTCGACAATTCGTACGTCGTCTCTCACTGGAGACCGGGTGACACGCCGACGTTCTGAGGGACCGCACGGGGGGCACGCGCCAAGGGAGGCCGCCATGGAACAGCACGACGGGGAGGTGGCAGTGCGCAGGCGCAGGCGTCGGATCAACGTGCGGGCCTCCATTTTTGTCGGGCTGGCGGCCATCGCCCAAGCCAGCGCCGCCCTCCCATCGGGACCTTCCAACCCGGGCTACTACTGGGCCAGCCTGGCCATTTTCGTCGCCTGCGCGCTGTCGCTCCTTCTGCCTTGGTCGCGCTTCCCGCGCTGGGCCATCCTCGTTCCCGCCGTGGCCTACCTGGTCTCCGTCACCTTGTTGTTGATCTCGGGCGGCACAGAACCCAGCATGCAGAACACCGCCGGCGGGCTCTCGGCCCTGGTCCTGCTACCCGTCCTCGGCATGGCGCTCTACTACCCGAGCCTCTACACGGCGATTGTCGTCGTCGCTTCCGTGCTGAGCCTGGCGGCCGTCGATGTCGCCACACAGAGCAGCGAAGCGACGGACCTCCGCCGCCTCTTCCTGTGGACTGCCGTCACGGCGGTGGTCGGGATGACCGTGCATCACCTCCGCAAGAGCCTCGAGGGGAAAGTTCGGGACTCGGCGGAGCTGGCCCGCCAGGGCCGGTTGATGAACGGAGCCACCCAGTCACTCACCTCCTTGCGTGATCCGAAGGATGTGATCGCCGAGGGCACGCTGGCCATGTTCGAATTAGCCGGCAGCGGACGCCACAGCGCCTCGTACCTGCGCGTGGCCGACGGGGTCGTCACCCAGGAGGCCGTGGTCGACGGTCGGAACACCGTCCCGACCAGTTACCTCCTCAAGGATGATCCCTACGTGCAGGCGGTGGTCGAAAATGGTGAGCCGCTCGTCACCAGGCTCGACCGGACCTCCATGGGTGCCACGTTGCGTTCCGTCACCGATGAATTGGAGAGCACCCATGCCGCGCTGCTCCCAGTGACCGTGAATGACGAGTTGCACGGCATGTTCCAGATCGACAGCCAGGGCACCTCGTTCTCGGAGGACGTGCTCGCCAATTGTCGTTCCATGGCCAATGTGGTCGAACTGGCACTCGGCAATGCCATCGCCCATCAGGAACTCGAGATACAGGCCAATACGGACCCGCTCACCGGACTGGCGAACCGGCGTGGACTCTCGCTCTACCTGAGTGGAGACCGAAGCACCAAGGCCATGGGCATCCTCGTCCTGGACATCGACCACCTCAAGGCGATCAATGACGCGCACGGGCACAATGTCGGAGACAAAATCCTCGTGGCCGTGGCGCGTGCTGCCGCCGGGGTCCTGCGCGGGGGTGACCTTCTGGCCCGAACCGGTGGCGACGAATTCCTGGCCGTCGTGGCGGACGCCGACGAGATTGTTGCCCGACGCGTCGCCGAGCGAGTGACCGAGGCAGTGTCGCGCATCACGGTGCAGGGTGTTCGCACGTCCGTCAGTGTGGGGTATGCCTGTGGCGGTAAGAATGGCGACATCGACCGGCTCAGGCAGCAGGCGGATGAGGCGATGTACGAGGCGAAGCACGTGCCCCGGCGGCAGCACCCCCGTCACCCCCGCGTGACCGATGGATCCTGACCCCGGTTCTCCGAGCGGTGGTGGTGGTGGCGGCCCTGGCCCGATGGAGTGCGCGATGACCGCCGGCAGCGGGTCGACGAACGCGCTCCACCCGGTCGTGACGTCCGGGCAATGGATCGGACCACCTGAGAGGCCGCTCATGTCCTGGCTCACCGCTCCCGTGGGCCGAGTGGGCCGAGTGGGCGTGGTGATTGTGCCGCCGGCGGGCTACGAGTACTGGAGTGCACACCGGACTCTTCGGACCCTGGCGGAGCGATTGGCCCAGCAGGGTTGTCTTGCGCTGCGCTTCGATTACGACGGTACCGGGGATTCGGCGGGGGACCAATGGGACTCGGCCCGTCTTGAGGCGTGGGGCGATGGCGTGGCTCACGCGGCGACCACCTTGCGCCAGTGGGGCGTCACCACACTGGTCGTGATCGGCCTCCGCATCGGAGGCTCGTTCGCTCTCATGCAGGGCGACGCCGTCGACGCCGATGCCGTCGTCGCCTGGGTGCCGGTCGTCCGGGGGCGGCGCTACGTCCGCGAGCTTCAACTGCTCGGTCTGGCGGTGCCCGAGAATTCTGGCTCTCCCGAGTGGTCCGGGGGCGTCGTCCAGGCGGGGTCGGTCTTCTCGACTGAGACACTCGCCGAATTGGGGGCCGTTGACCTGGCCTCCCTTCCGGATCGCCCGGCTCCGAAGGTGCTGATCGTCGACCGGGACGACAAGCCGGCCAGTACGGCTCTGCTCGACCGGCTGCGAGCGCTCGGGGTCGAGCCGGATCACTTGGTGCTCGGGGGGATGGACCAGGTGCTCGACCGGCCCACCGAGTACGCGACGGCCGCCGACGACATGATCGACGGGATCTGCCGGTGGGTCGGGCCAGGCGATGTGAGCGATTCGCCAGCGCCAGCGCCAGCGCCAGTCGCATCGCAACTTCCGGTCAAAGCCACCTTCGACTGGAAGGGCGGCTCGGTCCACGAGGAGGTCACGCGCCTTGGAGTGGATGGCCTGGTCGGAATCCTGACCCGTCCTCTCGGGTCGTCGCGGGGGACAGTGGTGTTCCTGAATTCGGGTTCGGAACACCATGTCGGCCCCGGCCGGGCGTGGGTGGAATATGCCCGGGACCTTGCCGGGACCGGCTTCACCTCGCTGCGGGTGGACTTCTCTGGTTGGGGCGAGAGCCCCGATCGTGGTCACGCGCCTGGGCGACCGTACGATCAGCACGGCATTGATGAGGTGCGAGAGGTTGTTGACGCCCTCAGGGGGCGGGACCATCGCCGCATAGTCCTTGCCGGTTTATGTGCAGGCGCATGGATCGCGCTCCGTGCCGCCCTCGACGTCGACGTTGAGGGCGTCGTCGCCATCAATCCCCAGCTGTATTGGCAGCCCGGTGACCCTGTGGAGGCGGACATTGTGTCCGAGACCCGGGTCCGGCGGCAGCCAGAGATCCTCCGGAACAAGCGGATGCGGTCCTTGGGGGTGTGGTCCCTCCTCGACATCCTTGGAGTGCGGGACCCGGCCGCGGTTTGGTTACGCGCTCTCGAGGCCCGCCGGGTGCCGACCCTCGCGGTGTTCGCCGAGGGCGACGACGGAATCGAATTCCTGCGGGACCGCGTCGGGCGGGCCTGGCGACGGGCACTGCGGAGCGGCCTGACCAGCACCGTGGTCGTGAAGGGCATCGATCATCCGATGCACCGGCACTGGGAGCGACCGGCCATGGTGTCAGCAATCGCAGCGTGGCTCGAGGTCACGTTGCCGACCGAGTGATCGACGCACTCCGGTGGACGGCCATGGCGGAATCCAGCCGATGAGGTCGCAACGCGAATCAGCATCATTGGTACCGTCTTTCGAAGTGTTTCGCGCGCGACGGGAGCAGACGTGAGTGAGGTGGCCTCACGGGTGAGCGAACGCCATGAGGGAGTCCCCCCGCGCGTTGTAGTCGTGTATGACGGCGCATCCATCAATCCCATGGTGCTCAACGAGGCGGCCAGCGGAGTCTGCCGCATCGTCTGGGTCGTCGACGGCGCCGATCCGGTGGTTGCCCCGCTGGTCCGACTACTGCGCCGCATCGGCGACGTGGTCGACCAATCCGGTGCTGACGTCGACGCGATGACATCCGCCCTGGCGCTGCATGCGCCAGCCGGGATCATCACGTTCTCGGAGGCCCGGATGCTGTTGACGGCGGCACTGGCCGAGCAACTCTCGCTCACGTACCACTCCGTCCCGACGGCCAGCCGGCTGGCCGACAAGTACCTCCAGAGGCTGGCTCTGCGCGAGGCCGGGTTGCCTGGCCCCGGAGTGTGGAAAGCGCCGCCGACCAATCTCGGCGAGGACGAGTTCGCCGCAGCGGTCGAAGCGCTCGCCGAAAGCGTCACCTTCCCGGTGGTTGTCAAGCCCAGGCGCGGCACCGGCAGCGTCGCCACGGCGCGCGCCGACAACGGTCGGCAGTTGTCAGATCTGCTGTCCCGGTTCGGTGGCCAGGAAGGCGGCCTCCTGATTGAGGAATATCTGGCCGACCGGGAGAGCGGCAGCCCCTTCGCCGACGATGTCGCTGTAGAGCTGCTGGCTCAGGGTGGTCGCGTGTGGCATTTGGCCACCACGGGCAAGTTCGCGCATGCCCCACCCTTCCGGAGCCGGGGGTGCTTCTTGCCGAGTCACGTCGATCCGAGCACCGAGGCAGAGCTGTTCGGGGCCGCCGAGGCAGCGGTTCGAGCCGTCGGGATTACCGACGGCTTCGCCAACGTCGACGTGAAGCTCACCCCGGATGGTCCTCGCATCGTCGAGGTGAACGGTCGTCTGGGTGGGAACGTCGATGTGTTGATGGAGCTGGCTGGTGGCCCGGCGATCCTGCCGCTTGTTTTCCGGGCCGCGCTGGGTTACGACATGGCTGCAGATCGGGAGGTCGAGCGTATCCTCGGAGGAAGTTGGCGACGGATTGGCTATTTCGCCTGGATCCAGACTCCGATGGCGGCCACCCGGCTCGTGGGGGTGGAAGGCCTCGACGAGGTTGCGACCCTTTCCCACGTCTCGAGTGTGGTGCGGAATCAACGTCAGGGCGACGCTCTCGATTGGGCCGTGGGCGGCCGTTTCAATGTGAGCGAGGTGTTCGGATCGGTTGAGAACCTCTCCGATCTGGCCGCGGCGCGCGACGAGATCGACGACACGGTCGAGCTCGATTTCGAGAAGGCGCCTCAGGGGATAACGACGACGGGGGCTGAGTAGAGGCCGTTGAGGGCACGCACCCTCCCTCGCGGCGCTGCGTCGCCCGACAGCGCCCGGAGACTGACCGTACGCTCGGTTCCGGGCGCTATATGGAACCAGGAGTCGTCCGGAGCGAACCCGGGGACTTCTATGGCAACCCACTGGGCGAATCGGCGCGTCGCGATGGTGATCTGCCACTCGTCGCCGTGGCGTGACGCGCGAGCCTCGAGGCCGAGGTCGGGTTCCTGCGGCCGTCCCGATCCTGCGGGAAGGTAAAACGCTTCGCTGACCACGCCGTCCACCTCCAGGCTGACGCGGACGACGTCGTAGCCCGGTGGCCCGAAGCGATACGCATCGGTCAGGTCCCGGAAACCCCCGAGGAGCTCGGCCGAGCTCCAGTGACGCTCAGACCGGCCTTCTACGTCAACGACGGACTCCACCTCTTCGACGACTGCGCCACCCGGGTTGTACACCATGAAGCGGAGGGTGCCCCGGAGAGATGCCTTGCGATCGTTGACGACGTGGACTCGCAGACCGGCGAGGCCCTCGTCGGTGACGAGCACTGCGACCGGCGCAAGCACCCTCCGGAGCGCATACCACGGCGCCTTGGGCACGGCGAGGGAATCGAGTAGCCCCCATCCCGCCCCCGGACAAATATCCTGCCAGCTGAGGATCAACGCTCCAGCGCAGCCCGACTGGGCGCAGCGCCAATCCGACAGGACGGTTGAGGCGAGGTGAGCCACGACGGCTCGACCAAAATCGAGGTAGCGCTCAGGATCGGCGTAGCGGACACGAAAAGGGTCGACTCCGAAGATCTGACGGACGTAGTCGTCGCGGATGTCCTCGAAGTCCCACGACGTCCCGCTGTCTCGCGCCACCCCTGCCTTCCACGAGGGATGGTGACCGGCGACGCTGGCACCGCCGAAGCAGCGATCGACCGTCGACTGCTCCGGGGGGTTACCGAAGGCAAGGCACTCCGAGGCAAAGCGCACCCCCGCAGCGCGCGCATCGGTGACGGGCCGCAGATATCCCCCGACGCCGAAGTAGTGGGCGACACCCTGGCTCGGCTCGAAGGGCAGGTCGCCCCCGCTCGGAGACGAGGCTACATAGGGAACACCAGGAAGGATCTCACCGACCACGGCTGGGATGGTCTCTTCGAGGATTGGGCTGTACCAACCATCACGGGGCACCCCGTACATGGCGGCCTGCTGATAGGTCTCACTGCTGCCACAGACGACGCCCAGGGAGGGGCGGCCTTGGAGCTGACCCAACTGCTGGCGCAATTCGACGCCCAGGTTCTCAACGAATGCGGGTTCTTCGGGTGGGTCGAAGCCGGCCAGCATGCAGTCCTGCCAGACGAGGATCCCCATTTCGTCGCACAGGTCCCAGAACGTGCGGCTCTCGTAGGAGATGTAGCCGCCCACTCGCAGCATGTTCATGCCTGCCTCGACGAACCGTTGCAGGGACTCCCGCAACGCGGCCTCGGAAGCATCCAGGGTCACGGCATCGGGCGGCACCCAGCACGCGCCCCGGCAGAAGAGAGAAACATCGTTTATGGAAATGGTGAATGCTCCGTTATTCCGGTCGACCTCGACGGTCCGGAACCCGACGGCACCCAGATCCACGTCGACTCCGTCAACGGTGAGACCCACCGGATAGAGAGGCTGGGA
>Ga0302279_10001374_pt1 | contig 34509 bp, 34 predicted proteins | sample III_Bog_N3_3_FD_194541 | JGI IMG/M metagenome (GOLD analysis project Ga0302279, IMG submission 194541) | Peat permafrost microbial communities from Stordalen Mire near Abisko, Sweden - III_Bog_N3_3 | ecosystem: Environmental > Terrestrial > Soil > Wetlands > Peat | place: Sweden: Abisko...
CGTATCCGGCCCCCGGTGCAACCGGCGTGACCGACACGCCGAGTCAGATCGTCCTGGCCCTCTCCTCGCCCTTACCGGCGACGTGGGAACTCGTCGTCGAGATCCCCGGCTTCACGGCCACGGGCGAAGCGTTGCTTACCGCGATCCAGCCGAACGCAATCCCGACGCCGTACGCGACGCCGACGTTCGCCGCGCCGAGCTACGAGACGAGCGGACTGTCGAGCGGGTTGCCCGCGGCGAGCACGATCAACATCGCGCTCAACGATGAGTCGTCGTCGTGCAATCAGTATCCCGTCGTCGGCACCTTCACCACGCATTAGCCGGTACGACCGGCGGAGGACAACGCGCATGAAGATCGTTCAGGGTGACGAGCAGCCCGTCATCACCGGCCGGAATACCCGTCAGGGGAATCTGGATAAGCGCTACATCCTCACCGGCGATGAGACCTCGCTGGGAAATTTCGTCATGGGCCTGTACTATCAGTCGGGCGATTTCTACGCGCCGCGTCACCGCCACAACTTCGATCAGTGGCGCTACCAGATCGAAGGCGAAGTCGGCTTCGGACGCCACGGTGTGATGAAGCCCGGCACGTTGGGCTATTTCCCCGAGGGCTCGTGGTACGGCCCCAACGATCATCCGAACGAACCGGACGCGCCGAACACGACCTTGCTGATTCAATTCGGCGGCCCCAGCGGCTCCGGCTATCCGAGCCAAAATCAGGTGTACAAAGCGTACGCGGAAATGCAGCAGTTCGGGCGCTTCGAGCAGGGCGTTTTTCACCGCAATGAGGGCGTGCCGGGGAAGAAGACCCAAGACAGCTTCCACGCGACGTGGGAGTACTTGTCGGGTCGCCCGCTCGTCTATCCGAAGCCGCAGTACGACGGCCCGATCATGATGGAGACCGGCAATTACCGCTGGATGCCGCTGCCGGGCGCGCCGGGCGTGGAAGAAAAGGCGTACGGTACGTTCACCGACTGCGCGATCCGCAGCGCGAGCTACAAGCTCGATCCGGGCGCCTCGCTCGACGCCACCGGACGCGGCATCTTCATGGTGCTCTCCGGACGCGGTTCCCTCGGCGGTGAAGCGTACCGCCAATACACGACGATGTATCTCGAGACGGGCGAACGCGCGACCTATACGGCCGCCGAAACCACCGAGGTCATCATGCTCGGCCTGCCGGAAGTCGCGCGCATTCGCGTGCCGCTGCCGCACGACATCGACGCGGCCGTCGACGAGGAACTGGCCGAAGCCGAAGCCTAGCCCGTCCGATCGAAATCGTTGGCGAACGCGACGAACGCGTTCGTCACGAGTTCGGCCGCCGGCGGCGCGTGCGCGAGCAGGCCGTGACTCGTGAGGATGCGGCCGTAGAGATCGATGCCCTCGAGCGGCACGAAGCCGATCTGCGGATTGTTCGGATCGGTGCCCGGCAGCGCGTCCCACAGCGCGATCGCGCGCGCCATGTGCTCGACGGCCGCTGCGCCGGGCGTGCCGTCGAGCACGTGGCGCGCGGCGGCTTCGGGGTTGCGGCCGGTAAAGACCGCCGCTTTGACGATCGCGCGCGCGAAGCGCCGGAGCGCGTCCGGGCGATTCGCGATCGTCGCTGGTGACGCCGCATACCCGGCGTTGACGATATTCGCAAGCAGCGGGTGCGGAAAGACGCGTAGCTTGTGCCCGGCCAATTCGAACGGGATCAGTTCGTAGGCCGGAAACGCCGCCGCCCCAACCCGCCCCGACAGCAGCGCGTCCATCGCGTCGTCCTCATAGCCGACCGCGACGAGCGAATAATCGCTCTCGCTCAGGCCGAAGGCGGCCATCATCGAATCGACCGCGACCTTGCCGGCCGAACCGGCACCGAGGATATGCACGCCGATCTTCGCGCCGCGGAAGTCGGCCGGGGTTCGGATCGGTCCGTCGACCGGCACGCCCATCACGTAGGTGTAGCGCGCGAGCCGCGCGAGGAAGAACTGCAGCCGGATGCCGTCCGCGTAGCCGGTGAAGAGCGGCTCGATGCCGATCGGGCACACCGCGCCTTCGGTGCGCGAGCAGATCTCCGCCGCATCGGCGGCGCCCTCGGCGCGCACCGGCTCGACCATCAGGTCCTCGGCGGCGTAGAAACCGGCGCCGCGGGCCACGCGGTTGAGCGTATCCATCAGCGCCGGGGTACGCTTGCCGAGCACGAAGCTCAGGCGTTCGGTCACTTCGGTTCGGGCCAGCTCTTCGCCAGCGCGATCACCGCTTTGTGGTCGAAGTCGTTCGCGTAATCGATGAAGCGATCGGTGATCACGTCGTTGACCGGCACGACGCTCTTGGTCATGCCGTAATCCGCCAGCGCTTGCGCGTAGAGGCCCATCAACGGATGCGAGAGTTCCCCGATCTTGCCGGTGCGCGGGTTGATGTTCGGCAGGTCGTCTTGCAGCAACACGAACGATTTGGCGCGCCGCTGCACGTCGGCTTCGGTGAACGCAACGTGCGAGGCCGTCAGGAACATGCGGGCGGCCGCGACGGGATTGGTGTGGATAAACAGTGCGGATTCGGCGGTTGCGCGCGCGAAGCGTTGCAGCACGTCGGCCCGGGCGACGATGTTCGCCGGCGTTGCGGCGTAGGCCGCCGCCGGCACGCCCTGCAGCGTCGGGTGGCGCCAGATGCGCATATGGAAGTTCCCGGTCAACTCCATCGGGACGACCTCGGGATAGGGGAACGCGATCGCGTCGACGCGATGCTTGAGCAACGCGTCCATGGCCTGCGCGCCGGCGCCGATCGGAACGTACGCTACGTCGTCGCGGTGCAGGCCGGCACCCTCGAGGATCAGCTGTGAGGTGACTTCGCCCGCGCTGCCGATGTTGAAGACGCCGATGTTCTTACCCTTGAAATCGCCCAACGTGTGGATCGGGCTGTCGTCGAGCACGGCGAGCACGTTCGAGAGCCGCGCCGCCTTGGTGAAGAAGTACTGCAGCTTGAGACCCTTCTCGTACCCCTGCAGCACGGCTTCGTAGCTGATGCCGCAGACGTCGCCCTTGCCGCTGGCGACCAGTGCGGCGGCGGCCGAGGGGCTGTTCACGAGTTGGATCACGACGTTGAGATGCTGCTGCTTGTAGAAGCCGGCTTGATCGGCGACGAAGTCGAGCGCATCGCCGAGCGAGGGTGCGATCGAGCCGCCGAGCATCGTCACGGTATCGTCGGCGGCGGCGGGGCGGGGCGCCGCAAAGGCGAGTAGCAGCGCGCACAGCAGGGCGGCGAGCGAAACCAGCTTCATGCGGAGAGGCCCGCGGTCAGCGCGGCGGCTCCGCTGCGCATGCGGGCGATCTCCGGCTGTCCGAAGAGCAGGATCTCACTCGTTTCGCCCGCCTGATAACTCGCGCGTTCGCCGGTTTGAAGTTCGAGCGTCGTCATGAAGCGGTACGGCTCGCCCTCGAGCGTGCCGCTGCCCGAGAGCACGAAGAACACGCCGCGCCCGGTGGCGGTGAACGTCGCGCCCGGATCGAGTTTGTAGCGCGCGGCGCGGATCGCGCAATCGCTGAACGTCCCGAACGCCTTTTCTTCGACGCCCGGCGCACCGTCGAGCGGCATCCAGCGGTACGCGGCCGTGTCCATCAGCACCGGATCGGCGTACTGTGGCCGGGCGACTTCCATCGGGCGGCCGTGGACGAATTCCCAGCTCGCGCGGTAGGCGTCCATGGTGCGCTTCCCCTCGACGCCTTCATTGCGATGGAAGACGCCTTTCTCGAAGTACCCGAACGCCTTCATCTTTTCCGCGGCCTCGGCGACGCGCAAGCCGTTCAGATAGCCGTTGCCGCTGGGCCCGCCGAACTGCATCACGACGATGGTGTTGGGCACGTCGGAACTCTGCGGCCCGTAGTGCGCGCCTTCGGGGAAGTAGCCGAGCGTGCCGGGCGTCATCGTGCCGTTGCGGTCGAAGCCGCAACTGCCTTCGAGCTGGAAGCGCCACTGATCGAAATTGTGCACGTGCCGTGGCGAGTAAAAGTTGCCGATCTGGTAAAACACGCCGAACATGAAGTCGCCGGGCGAACCGGGCTCGCCGAGCAGGATGCGCTGCTTGTCGAGAATCCCCGAGCGCGTTGCCGAGGGGCCTTTTTTGATCGGGACCTGGTCGCCTTGAACGATGCGCATGCTGCTCTCTCCGTGCGTTAGCGGGCCGGGGGAAGGATCGGATTCGGGGACGGGGTGCCGCGCGCCCGCGCCGCCACCGACCGGCGGTCGAAGGCGTTGGCGTAGGCGATGAAACGATCGGTCACGAGCGCGTCCGCCGGCACGACTTGGTGCGCGTAGCCGTAGTCGACGATCGAGCGGCTGTACAGCGCTAGGCCCAGCGGCGAGAGGTACCCGATACGCGGGCTGGCCGGATCGGCCGCCGGCAGATCGTCCTCGAGCAAGGTGAGCTCCAGCGTCTTGATCCGCAGCGTCTCGGGCGTGACCTTCGCGCCCGTGCCGGCCAGAAACAGCCGGGCCGCCGCGGCGGGATTCTTGCGGATGAAGAAGGCGGCCTCGGCGATCGCGCGCGAGAAGCGCGCCAGCACGTCGCTCTTGGCCGCGATCGTCGCCGGCAGCGCGGCGTAGCCGACGTTGGCCACGTCCTTGAGGATCGGCGAGCGGAAGTAGCGGAAGCGCGCGTTCTCGACGGCCTCCATCGTGATCAATTCGGCGTGCGGAAACGCCACGCCGGCAACGCGTTTGCCGGCGATCGCATCGAGCGCCTGCGCGCCGTAGCCGATCGGGATGTAGGCGTAATCGCCTTTGCGCAAGCCCGCACCGGCGAGCATCGAGCCGGCCGAGACTTCGCCCGAGCTGCCGGTGTTGGTTTCGCCGATGTCGGTGCCCTTGAAGTCGGCGAGGGTGCGGATCGCGCTCGCCTCCGGCACGGCCAGGACGTACGAAAGCCGCGCCGCGCGCGCGAGGAAGAACTGCAAGCGCAATCCGCGCTCCCAGCCCGTGAGCACCGGTTCGACCGCGAGCGAGGCGACGTCGGCCTTGCCTGAAGCGACCAACTGCGCGGCGAGCGAGGCGTTCGACGCGTAGTCCTTGCGCACGTCGAGCCGCTGGTCGCGGTAGAAGCCGGCGCCGTCGGCAACGAGTTCGAGCGCGTCCTGGAGTCCCGGCGTCGCCGCGCCCTCGATGATCGTCAGCGTGTCGGCCGCGTGGGCCGTGCCGGCGCTCGCGAGCAGCATCAGTGCGGCGCACAGGAGTCCGAACGGCAGCCGCACGTTATTTCGGCGGCAGCGTCGCAAAGAGATCGGCGTCGGCGATTTCGCGGCCGACGCGCTTGAGCAGGGCGACGTCCTCCGCGGGCGTCGCCGCACGCGGGACGCGGATTACCGTGCTCTGTCCGCGCGTGCGGATGACGGTGTCCGGATCGCGCACGATGCCGACCGGATCGCGCCCTTCGCGCACCGCGCGCACGCCCTCGCGAATCATCTGCCGCATCCCGATCACCCCGTAGTCGGTCGAGGTGAGGTTTTCGTAGCCGTAGATCGTGATCGGCCCCTGGCTGACCATCATCTCGTAATCGCCCGGCTGACGTTGGCGTTCTTCATACGGCCGATCCCCCGTCTGCCCGAAGCCTTCGGTGAACTGAATCGGGCGCAGCGGATCGCGGTCGTCGCTAAAGAGCAGATAGAAGCGCCGGTTGTTGTAGTCGTCGATCGGCACGATCCAGGTCATGATGTACGGGCGGCGCGAGGTGTTCTCCGGACGGACTTCGTCGTTGGCGGAGACGATGCCGATATTGGGCATCATGCGGTCGTTGATCCGGATCCACACCAGGTCCGAGCCGTCGATGCGGCGGCAGGTGATGTAGTTCATCCCGGTCTCGTTTTGCGCCCACTCGATGATCGGGATGATGCCGGCCTGCTCGGAGAAGCCGCGCTGCGTACCGGTCATCATCGCGTGCAAGTACGCGACGTGCACCGGGTCCATCCCGTTTTCGTGCTCCTGCAGCCAGTTGCAGTCTTTCTCGCCGCAACGCCCGGGACCGGGCACGACCGTGAGGTGCGGGCTCTCGAAGAGATCGAAGCGCGGGAAGGGCGGGATCAGCTCCGGCGGTCCCATGTACGCGAAAATCAAATCGCAGAAGATATGCAGCGGGTAGGCGCCGTGAGCGATCTTGCCGCCGTTCGCGAGCGGGGCGCCGGCACCGGTCTCGAGGATCGTGCCGTCGGGTGCGTAGTGAAACCCGTGGTACGCGCAGCGAATGCCGCATTCGGAGATGACGCCGTATTCCAGCGACGCACCGCGATGACTGCAGCGCTGCTCGACGAGCCCGAAGTCGCCGCTGCCCGTCTTGAAGAGGACGAGGTCCTCACCGAGGATGCGCCGCTTGAGCGGCAAGTCGGCGACGTCGAACGTGTACGCCACCGGCTGCCAGAAGCGCCGCAAGTACTCGCCGCACGGCGTCCCGTGACCGACGCGCGTGATTTCGTCGTCGGGCTCGAGACCGCGCGTGGAGTGGTACGCGTTGAACGTCACTGCTTGTGTGTTTGGAAATACCGTTCGAGGAACGCAGCTTGGTCGGCGCGCCAGCGCGTGCCGGGCCCGAAGTCGTCGCCGAGGAAGATGAAGTTGTCGCGCGCGAGGTCGTAGGGATCCCAGTGCGGCGCGCCGGGGCCATTCGGGTCGCCGGTCGCGGCGAAGTTACAGAACGCGGCGAGGATTTTGTCGGAAACCGCGCGGTCGCGGTCGTCGAAGTCGCCCGTCCCGAACACGTAGGTCATGTCGTGGCCGTGTGCGGGTTGCGGACCGGTGTGCGTGCCGCTATGCGAGAACACGTAGCGGAACGTCTTCGGTTGGCGGGCTGCGATGAAGCGCGCGTAGCCGCGCAGCGCGTAGGAGAAGCGGCCGTCGTTCCAGGCGTGCGTCACGGCGGCCGGCACGTCGGCGTCGGATTCGACGCCGAAGTACTTCCACGATTCCTCGAACGCATCGCCGAACGTGTCGGCCATATAGTCGCGCAGTTGCGCCACGGTCGTCACCGGAATGTTCGCGGTGATATGACCGCCCGATTCGTTCGAGGTGTTGCCGAGAATCGTCGGCACCGCGGCGAAGCGGCCCGCGCGATAGGCGTCGGAATCGTCTTCCAGCAATGCCCAGCCGTCGATGACCGGGCGCAGGTACGCGACGGCGAGGATCTTTCGTATCCCCGGAATGTCGGGGTGATTGGCCGGATCGACGACGGAATTGAGCTCGAGCAGTTTATTAGCCGGCAACGCGCGCAGTGCCGCGATGTCGTCGCCGACGGCGAGTCCGGCGCGCTCCGCGGCGGCGAGCGTGTGCTGCGAGCGCAGCCCGCTGCCGCTGCGGAAGATCATGCGGTGCACGAGCCCCCGGGCGAGCGGCGACATCAGCATCAGCGCGCTGGTCGACGCGCCGGCCGACGCGCCGGTGATCGTGACGCGGTTCGGATCGCCGCCGAAGGCCGCGATGTTGTCGCGCACCCATTCCAGCGCCGCGATCGAATCGAGGAAACCGTAATTGCCCGAGACGCCGCGTTCGGATTCGGCGCTCAGTTTGGGATGGGCGAGGTAGCCGAACACGCCGACGCGGTGATTCACCTTGACGAGGATCACGCCGCGCTGCGCGTACGCGGTGCCGTCGGTCCGTTCGCGCGAGGCCGAGCCCGAAATATAGCCGCCGAAATCGTAGTAGACGATCACCGGCGCACCGCCGGGCGGCGGAACGGCCGGCGCCCAAACGTTGACGTTCAAGCAATCTTCGCTGTACCCGGGCGCGAGCGATCGGCGCAGCGGAACCGGTTCCGGAATCTGGATCGCGTCGAAGCCGAACTGCGTGCAATCGCGCACGCCGCTCCACGGCGCCGTCGGCTGCGGCGGCCGCCAACGCAGCGGTCCGAGCGGCGGCGCGGCGTAGGGGACACCGCGAAAGACGCGGACGCCGGCGGCTTCCGTACCGGCGATCTCGCCCGCGACGAGCCGCACGGTGGTTTGAGTGGCGGTCATATATTTCGCTCCAGTAAGACCTCGGCGCAATTCGGAATCGCCGCGGCCGTAACCTAGCGCGGGACCAGGCGCTCCATCTCGACCGCGGCGAGGTCGCGCAAGTCTTCGAGCAACTGCAGGTCGGGCTCGTCGATCCAGCGCGGACGCGTGTCGATCAAGCTCACGGTGCCGACGCAGCTGCCGTCGTTGAGCATGATCGGCGAGCCGGCGTAAAAGCGGATGCGCGGTTCGTTGACGACCAGCGGGTTGTCGGCGAAGCGGTCGTCGAGCAACGTGTCGTTGATCACGAGCGGTTGGCGATCCGCGATCACATGGGCCGAGAATGACGATTCGCGCGGCGTTTCGCTGGCGTGCCAGCCGGCCGATGACTTGAACCATTCGCGCTCGGCGTCGACCAAGCTGATCAGCGCGATCGGAACGTGGAAGACCCGGCTTGCGATGTGCGTGATGCGATCGTAGGCGGCCTCGGGCGCGGTGTCGAGCAGGCCCAGCGCGTGCACCGCTGCGACGCGTCGCGCTTCGTCGGGCGGAGTCGCTGCTTTTTTCCAGCGGCTCGAGCCGCGCAGTACCCACGCCTGCAGTTTGGTTTGCGCGTAGGTGCTCGAAAACGGCGTGACGAGCCACTCGGTGACGCCCGCTTCGTCGCCGCCCGGATATTCGCGGTCGGCGACGACGACGACCGAGAGGCGGCGCCGGTCGCCGGCCCGTTTCGCCCGGATCGTGCGGCATAACGCGAGCGCGTCGTGGCGGCTCGGGTCGTGTTCGAAGATGGCCAGCGACGGGCGTGCATCGGCGATCGCACTGCCCGCGCCCTCGGCGTCGTTCGCGTGGACGATCTTGATGCCGGCCGTGGACGCGGCGGTGGTGAAGAGCGCGGAGAGGCCGGGATCGGCGAGGTCGAGCAGGACCGCATTCACGCGGCCGTTGGCGGGGTCGGCCGCCGGCACGAAGGCTCCGTTGCTCACCGCCGGGCGGTGCCGCGGCGCGAGGTCGATCTCGAGGCCCTCGTGCGCGGCGAACACGTCGATCGTCGAGCCGGCCGCGCGCATGCGCTCTTGCGCCTGCTCGACGAGGACGTCGAGTTGATCGTCGGTCCGCAGCGGGTCGTAGTGCGTGAGCGCCAGCCGCTGCACGCCGGCCTGGCGGGCGACGCGCATCGCGTACTCGACCGTGCTATGGCCCCAATTGACCTTGGCCGGGTATTCGTCGGCCGTATACTGCGCGTCGTGGATCAGCAGGTCGACGCCGGCCGTGAACTCCGCGTGCAGCAAATCCTGTTCGTGCAAGGCCTCGTCGCCGCTCGCCGCCGCGGGAGAGTGCGGTTCGTGATCGCAGGCGTAGACGAGGCTCGCGCCGTCGGTCTCGAGCCGGTAGGCGAGGGTCAGCGCGGGGTGATTGAGGTAGCGCGTGCTGACGTGGATGTCGTCGAGGTCGAAGCTGCCTTCAAGCAGATCGTGGTAGTGGATCGTCGCGCCGAGCTGTTCGATCGTGATCGGGAAGTAGGTCGACGACATCTGGCCCGCCAGCGTCTGGCGCAGCGAACCGCTCAAGCCCTTGGGGCCGTAGATGTCCCATTCGGTGCCCGGGACGAACAGCGGTGCGAAAAACGGCAGGCCTTGGATGTGGTCCCAGTGCGTGTGGCCGATCAGAAGGTAGCCCCTCTTCACGCCTTCGGCAACCAGTTTCTGGCCCAGCGCGTGCGAACCCGTGCCGCAGTCGATCACGACGACCGTGCCCTGGTTCGAGCGAATTTCGACGCACGACGTGTTCCCGCCGTACCGTTCGGCCGAGGGTCCCGGTTTCGCGATCGAGCCCCGGGTGCCCCAAAACTGGACCTTCATGCACCCTCTCCGGTAACACGGAGCAAAGCGGTGCCGCTCCGAAGAGCCGCACATTTCGGGCTAGTATAGCGTATTTATGAGAAAAACGCAGCCCGCACCGGCCGGACGGCCGGGTGCCGGCCTGTGAAACCCCGTTGCCCGGGGAGCGGGCGAGCGAGGTGAAATCCTTCAGCCCGGCGAGAAACCGCCGTATGCTGAAGTTCGCGATCGTCCTCTGCGCCGTAGCGGCGCTGGCCTGGCAGCCCCGGCCCGCGGCGGCGGACGACACCATCCACGTCGTGGCCTCGTTCCCGGGTGGGATCGAGGTGCTCGAGAACGTCGCGAAGTTCGGCGGGCTCTTCAAAGCCGAGCACCTGGACGTCGACAAGCAGTACAGCGGCAGCGCGTCCGGTTGCGCGCAGCTCGCGGGCAGCGGCAAGGCCGATATCTGCGCGACGAGCATCGAGCCGACGATTCAGGGCTACTCGAAGGGTCTGCGGCTGCAGATCTTCTTTTCGCGCGTCGCGACCTACGAATATCTGCTCGCCGTGCTCGACGATAGCCCGATCAAGACGCTGGCCGATTTCAAGGGCAAAGATATCGGCGAACCCAACGCCGCCAGCGCCACGGAAGTCTCGGCAAACGACATGCTCGCCGGCGCCGGTTTGCGGCGCTCCGATTACAACTTCGTTCCGGTCGGGGCCGGCGCGCAAGCGCTGGCGGCGCTGGTGACGCACAAGGTCGCCGGCCTTTCGGATTCGGCGACCGCGCTCGGCACCGAAGGAGCCGTCTCGCACCTGAAGTTCCGGATGTTCCGCGATCCGATCCTCGACAGCATCCCGAATGCCGGCTTCGAAGCGCGGCCCGACGTGATCGCGACGAAGGGCGATCTGCTGCGGCGCTACGCGCGCGCGATCGTCAAAGCGGCGCTGCTGATCCGGATGAATCCCGGCGTCGCCGCGCGCTACGCGCTGATGGGTGAGAGCGTCGGCCAAAAGATCACCCCCGATGCGCTCGCGATCGCCAAGCAAGAGTTGATCGGGCTACAGGGGCATCTCGTCGGCGCCGATCCGTCGAGCGACCGGATCGGCGAGATGCCGGTGAAGGGGATCGCGCTCTACTGCAAGGCGCTCTACGATGCCGGGCTGACGCCCACGCTCGTGCCGGTGGCGGATATCGTGACCAACCAGTTCATCGCCTACGCGAACGGATTCGATAAAAAAGCCTGGATCGCCGAAGTCAGAAAGATGCATTGAGCGGATGAAAAGCCTTGCGGTTGCCCTGATCGCGCTGCTCGCCCTCGCGGCGGTGCCGCGGCCGGCTTGGGCCGACGACACGCTCCACGTCACGGCGTCGTTCGCCGGCGGCATCGAGGTGTTCGAAAACGTCGCCAAATTCGGCGGCATCTACGACGCCGAGCACGTAAAGGTCGACAAGTCCTACAGCGGCAGCGGCTCGATCTGCGTGCAACTCGCCGCGACCGGTAAAGTCGACGTCTGCGCGACGAGCATCGAGCCCACGATCCTGGGCTACGATAAGGGCGTCCGCCTGCAGATGTTCCTCTCGCGCATTCACGATTACGAGTTCGTCCTCGCCGTCTTGGCCGACAGCCCGATCAAGACCCTGGCGGATTTTCGCGGCAAAGATATCGGCCAACCCAGCATCGGCGACGTCTCCGAAGTCGCGACCAACGACATGCTGCAAGGCGCGGGCCTGAAGAAATCCGACTACACCTACGTGCCGGTCGGTGTCGGCGGGCAAGCGCTGGCGGCGCTGACCGGGCACAAAGTCGACGCGATCTCGACCTCGGCGACCGCGCTCGGCACGGAAGCCGCGGTCGCGCACCTGAATTTCCGCATCTTCCGCGATCCGCTGCTCGACAACATTCCGGATTCGGGCTTCGAAGCGCGGCCCGATGTGATCGCCGCGAAAGGCGATCTGATCAAACGCTACGTGCGCGCGATCATCAAAGCGGCGATCCTCATCCGCGAGAACCCGCAAGTCGCCGCGCGCTACGCGCTGATGGGCGAAAACGTCGGCACCGCCATTACGCCCGAAGCCCTCAAGACCGAAACGGCCGAGCTGATCTCGCTCCAGAGCCACTTCATGGGCGTGAACCCGTTCGATCCGCATCTGGGCCAGAATCCGGTGCGCGCACTCGAACTCTACTGCCGCTTCCTGCACGACACCGGCTGGACCAGCACGCTCGTCCCGGCCTCCGCGATCGTGACGAATCAATTCATCGCGTACGGCAACGATTTCGACAAGAAAGCCTGGATCGCGGAAGTCAAGAAGATGCGCTGAGCGTCCGCGCGTACGCGGCGACGGCGTCGCGGTCGATCGCGTTGGCGAACGCGTTGAAGCGGTTGTCGACGATCGCGTCGACCGGCACCGGGGCTTTGGTGAGCCCGAAATCGTTGAGCAGCTCGCTGTAAACGGCGACGCCGGCGGGTGGTAGGATCCCGATCTGCGGATTGGCCGGATCGCGCGCGGGGAGCGCGTCGTTCCAAAACTCCAGCGCGCGTGCGTACGTTTGCCGTTCGGTCTCGGCGAACGGCTTGCCGAGCGCCTCGAGCATGAGCCGGGCCGCGCCGCCGGGGTTGAAGCGCACCACGAGCGACGCTTTGACGATCGCGCGAGCGAAGCGCGCCAGCGCGTCACCTTTGGTGGCGATGGTCGCGGGTGCGGCCGCGTAGCCGCCGCTCGGCGTCGCTTGCAGCAGCGGATTCTCGAAGACGCGCAGGTTCGTACCCGCGACTTGGTAGGGGATCAGTTCGTACCGCGGGAGTCCCGCAGCGGCGACGCGCCCCGACGTCATAGCGGCGAGATTGTTGAAACCGATCGGGTCGAACGAGAAATCGCCGGGCTGCAGGCCGGCGCCGAATAACATCGAGGTGACGGTGGCCTGACCGGTCGATGTCGGGCCGACCTCGTGAACGCCGATCGTCGCGCCTTTGAAGCCGGCGAGGGTGCGGATCGGGCTGTCCTCGGGCACCGCGAGCACGTACGTGTAGCGTGACGCCCACGCGAGAAAGAGCTGCGCGTGCTGTCCCAATTCGTAACCGGTGAAGAGCCGCTCGATGCCGATCGGACAGATATCGGCCCCTCCGCTCGCGCAGGCTTCGAGCGCGCCGGCGGCGCCCGGACGCCGGATCTTCTCGATCGTGAGGCGCTCGTCCCGAAAGAAGCCCGCGCCTTCGGCGACGAGATTGAGCGTGTCCATCAGCGGCGGCAGGCCGGTGCCGAGGACGACGATGAGCGTGTCGTCGCTCGCGACGCGTTGCACGATAGCGGCTCTCCTTGGCGGTGCGGGGCTGCCGTTCGACGCTGCATTCCATCGCCCCGGTCCGGCGGGAGCGCGCGCGCGCGCCGCAAAACGACCCCGTGACATGATCAACGTTGCCGATGGGCGCGCCGAACTGTGGCGCTATCCGCTCAAACCTTCCGTTGCGGGCGGTTCCGCATCGATGGACCTGCTCGTCGTCACCTTGACGTCGGATGCCGGACAAACGGGAATGGGCTTCACATTCGTCGCCGGTGGCCGCGACGATCTGCCGCTGCTCGCCGCACGCGGACAGCTCGAACGCTTCGTCGTCGGGCAAGTGCTCGAACATCCGATTCCGCTTTGGCGGCGCATCGTTACGTCGTTCACGCGCGGCGTCGCAGCGTATCGCACCGGGACGGGCCCCTACATTGCGGCCCTGACCGCGATCGACGTTGCGGCGTGGGACCTGTATGCGAAGACGCTCGACGTTCCGCTCGGCGTCGCGATGGGCGGCACGCCGCGCCGCGTGAAGATGTACGGCAGCGGTGGCTTCTCGCCGGGCCAGAGCCCCGAATCGGCGATCGCCCGCGTCGACGAAGTCATCGCGCGCGGCTTCCACGGCGTTAAGGTTCGCACGGCCTGCACGCCGCACGACGAGAAGATCCTCACGGCCGTTGCCGAGCACATCGACGGCAAGATCTCGCTGATGATGGACTGCAATCAGCGCGGCACGGTCAGCACGGTGACGCGCCTGATGGGCTACGCCGCGGCAGCCGGCGCGCTCTTCATCGAAGAACCGCTACCGGCGACGCAGCACGCCGGCTTCGAAGCGCTCTCGCGCATCGCAACGGTGCCGATCGCGACCGGCGAAAACCTCAACGGTGCGGCCGAAGCCGCGCCGTATCTGATCAATCGCTGGTGCAGCATCATCCAGCCCGATCTGGCGATCATGGGTGGCTTGACGGAATGCCTGCGCGTCTCGCAGATGGCCGAACATTGCAGCGTGGAAGTCGCACCGCACTTCCTGCCCGGCCTGTTCATCCAACTCGCGATGGCGGTCCCCGGCGTGACGTGGCTCGAGGAGTACCCGACGATCGAGCCGTTGTTCTCGTTTATCCCCGGCGTCGAACCCGACGGCTTCGTCTCGCCGCCGGATGCCGCGGGTCACGGCCTCGTGCTCTCCGAGGACGCGCGCCGGGATTTCCTGATCGCCTGACGATGCTATCGTGCGTGTGACACGCTGGGGATTGCTCGCGCTCCTGATGTTCTCGTGCATCGGGCCGTGCGTCGCCGCGCCGAACGCGCCGATCGTCGGGACGTGGCGCCTCGCCGACGGCACGGCCATCGCAATCGGACCCAATGGCGACGTGCGCGGCGGCGGACGCAAAGGTGCGTGGTCTCAGGACGGCCGGACGTTCGTCATCACGTGGTTCGATCCCAAACCGGGCATGGAGAACGAGATCGATGCGATCGATCGCGTGACGCTCTCGGCTGACGGCACGACGCTGAGCGGAAAGGGCGACGATTCCGCACGCATCAGCGCAACGCGGACGTCGCGCGCACTGCTTGCCGTCGCCGCGCCGAGCGGAGCGCGGGACGCGACGGCGACGGCCGTCGCGAGTGCATCAAGCGGCTCCGTTCGGGTGCGCCCGCAATCTGCAGCGGACGGTGGCATGCCGGCCTATAACGGTCTTGGCCGGCGCTACGCCGCCGCTCAAGGGCCCACCGCCGCCGCTGCGCCGAGCGTACCGGTCGCGGCCTCCGGAGCGAACGCCGGCGCGGCCGCGAGCACGCAAAGTGCGGCGACCGGCGGATCGGCAGGCGCGCAATCGAACGCGATGGGGGGCTCGGCGGCTGCGGCGAGTTCGGGCGCGACCACGCCGGTTTCATACGGCGGTGCGGCGGTGTATCAATCGCCCAAGGCGCCCGGCCCGCCGTCGGTGAGTCCGATCAGCGTAACCTTTACCGCGGTGAATCAAAAGATTCCATTGAGCGTGTCGCTGGCGGGATTTACGGGCGTAATTGGTTTCTGCCTCGCGCCGGGAAACTGCGCGCTGGGCGCATCGAGTGAACCGTGGAGTTGCAACGCGCAAATTTCGGGAGCGATTCCGATACTCTTCCAGGGGCCCGGTCCGGTGACGATCGTGATGTACGGTCCAAACATCCCGCACGTCAACCTGGACTGCGTTTTCTACGTCCAAGCGCCGTACGGTGCGACCATCAACTATTACTCGACAAAGGTACTCGTGAACATTCGCATTCCATAACTCTGAGCAGTACTTCATGGAGGTCGAACCCGATGACGCGTTTTGCGGATGGGCTCTATGGCTCGATTCTTACGGCGGCCGTCTTTGCCGCGATCGCATGGGCCGGGCCGGCGCAGGCCGACGAAACGCTCACCGTCACCGGCAGCGCAAACCCGACGGCGTTTTTCGAAGTGCTGATGAGCGCGGCCCGGCACGCGGGGCTGTTTACCGCCGAGCATCTCACGGTGAACGAGCATTATACTGCGGGCGATATGAAGCAGTACGGTGCGGGTGGCGCGGCGGGCGTCGGCGCGCTGCTGGTCGGCGATGGGAAGGGCGACGTCGCGACCACGACGCTCGAGCCGATCTTGCAGGGCTACGAGCGCGGCCTGCGCTTGCAGTCGTTCTTCATGCGCGTGCCGCAGTACGAGTGGGTGCTGGCGGTCGTCGACGGCAGCCCGATCAAGACGCTGGCCGACTTCAAAGGCGCGACGCTCGGGGAGATGCAGGCGGCCAATCCGGCCGAGATCGTCACTACGGCCTTCGCCGGCGCGGGCGTGCGGAAAAGCGACATCAGCTATCGCACGATCGGCCACGGCACGGATGCGATCGCGGCCCTGACGTCGGGCAAGGTCTCGGGCGCGGTCTTTCCCTATATGGAGTTGGCGTCGTATGAAGTCGACGGCGCGGTGAAGTTCCGCTACTTCTGGGACCCGATCACCAAGGACATCGGCGACGGCAGCTTCGCGGCGACGCCCGAAACGATCCGCACCAAAGGCGATCAGCTCAAGCGCTTTTCGCGCGCGATGGTCAAAGCGTCGATCCTCATCCGCGAAAACCCGGCGGTCGCCGCGCGTTGGTTCTTAGCGGACGAAGGCGCGCCGGTCACGCCGCAATCGATCGCGAGCGAAGCGCGACTTATTGCGTCCGGCCACGAACAACTGCCGGCCGGCGATCCCCTGAGCAAACGGATCGGCTACACGCCGCCGCACGCCATGGATGCCTATATCGGCTACCTCGTCGACAACGGCCAGATGGCGAAACGCGTTCCGGCCGCCGCCGTGCTGACGAACGAGTTCATCGCGTATGCGAACGACTTCGACCATGCGGCGTTTATCGCGCAGGTGAAAAAGCTGCGCTAAACGCCGCAGCGGCCGACGTTATTTGACCGGCGCCGCCTTCGCCTGTGCGATCACGGCTTTGTGATCGAAGTCGTTCGCGTAGGGAATAAACTGGTTGGTCACGATCGCGGAGCCCGGAACGGCGGTTTTTGCCAAACCGTACTGCGTGAGAATCGTACTGTAGAGTTGGACGCCGAGCGGTGGGAAATAGCCGATGCGCTTGCTCGAGGGATCGGCCGCCGGGAAGTCGTTTTCGAGCGCCTCGAGGATGCGGGTCGTGCCGGCGAGCGATTCCGGCGTGACTTTCTGGCCCTCCCCCTTCAGGTACAGCACCGCCGCCGCCGCGGGGTTTTCGCGCACGAACAGGGCCGCCTCGACGATCGCGCGCGTGAAGCGTTTGAGCACGTCGCCTTTGGCCTGGATCGTCGCCGGCGTTGCGCAGTAGCCGACGTTGCCGACGTCCTTGAGCAGCGGGTGGCGGAAGACGCGGAACTGCACGTTGCCCTGGATCGAGTCGTTCACGACTTCGAGATAGGGGAACGCCACTCCGGTGACGCGATTGGCGGTGATCGCGCTCAGCGCTTGCGGTCCGACGCCGATGGCGATAAACGAATAGTCCGACGGCTTCAGGCCGACGCCGGCCAGCATCGATTCGGTCGCCACCTCCGCCGCGCCGGCGACGGATGTCTCGCCCAGCGTCGCGCCGCGAAAGTCTTGGAGCGTCCGGATCGGGCTGCTGACCGGTACCGCGAGCACGTACGAGTAGCGCACTTGCCGCGAGATGATGAACTGCAGCCGGAGCCCCTTGTCGTAACCGACGATCACCGGCTCGACCGGAATCGCCGCGAGATCGGCTTTCCCGGTCGCTACGAGTTGGGCCGCGGTCGCCGGATTCGCGCCGTAGTTCTTGGTGACGTCGAGGTGCTGCTGCTTGTAGAAGCCCGCGCCGTCCGCGATGAGTTCGAGCGTGTCGAAGATCCCGGGGGCAGGATTGCCGGCCACGATGCTAAGCGCGTCGTCGGCGAGCGCCGGCCGCGGAGCCGCGACCGCCGCGAGGAGTGCGATGAGGCCGGCGATCGAGCCGAGCCGCGTGATGATATCCGTCATGGGGGGAGACTCCTTGCTTCGTTGCTCGTGCGCTACGCGTGAAAGCAAGGGCCTCCTCCCCGGCGGCGGGCTTTACTCTTCGGTCAGGTTACGCACGACGCGCGGCGCGGCGCTTTGCGTTTGGGCATCCGTCGAATCGACGATCAGCGTGAGCGCTTGACCTTGACGGGCATCGATCGTCACGGGTACCTGGAAATTGCCACGGCCGTCGGCGATTACTTCGCTGCGGACGTTGACGCTGTTGTCGCCGTTCACGCCGAGCAACTGACCGAGCACGTTCTCCGAACGCCGCTCGACCATGCCGACTTGGACGACGACGCGCGCGCCGGGCATCGTGTTCCCGGATACGGTGAATTGCCCGCCGACGTGCGAGTCGTTGCCGGGCCGAAGATTGCTGATGCTATTGCTGACAACGGTTGTGCCGGAAACGAAGGCCCAACGCGCATCGAACGGCAGTCCGTGCGAGTCTTTCCCGGACACGGTGACCGTATGGCGACCGGCCTGAAGATCTGAGGGCGGGGAGAACACGACGCCGCGCGGCGAGCGCGAGGACTGATCGGTGACGTTGAGCCCGTCGATGTCGACGCGAATCGAATTCGGGTCGGCCTGGCCGTTGCCGAAATCGGCTTCAACGGTCGGGCGGCGCGCTGAAACGGTTTCGTCATTGCTGGGATGCTCGGCGGCGAAGTTGAGCGCGCTGCGTTGCGGCGGCGCTAGACGTTGTTGCGCCGCTTGCTGGTCGAGCTGCGCCTGGCGCTGTTGTTGCTGTTGATCTTGAGTCTGCTGTTGCGCGTGCTGCTGGTCGAGCTGCTGCTGGTGGGCCTGCTGCTGAGCTTGCTGCTGCCCTTGCAGATCGCGCTGTAGTTGTTGATCCCGCTGCTGCGAGGTCGGCTGCTGCGGCCCGCTCGAAAGGGCGACGAGATTCTGTGAGGAGTCGTAGTTCACGCCGGCGCCGAGCGCTTGCGAGATGAAGCGGAGCGGAACGTAGGTGCTGTCGCCGATGATGAACGGCGCCACGTCGAGGGTCTGCGCTTGGCCGTCGACCGTTGCTTGCGTCGAGCCGATCTGCAGTTGGACGGAGTGGCCGTTGCCCTGCGCCGTAATCGTGCCGCTCTGATAGACGACCGACGCGCCGAGACGCTCGAAGACGCCGCGTAGCGGGACGAAGACGCGGCCGTCGCGCTCCTGGGGACCCGGATTGAGCGCCAGCGGGGCGCCGTTGAGCGTGATGCTCACGTTGCTGTCCGCGGCGGCGATGCCGCCGGCCAACACGACGATGCCGCAAAGGGCCGTCAGGACGGTGGTTGTGGTGCGTATGGGTGACAAAGTCGGGTACTCCCGGTGCGATGAGTGCGGTGGTTCCCTGTACCCCGGGGCCGCCGGTTCAGACAAAACCCCCGCGAGCCAAGCGCAAAAAAAATCGCGCGCGCCGAGCCTCGCGTGCTGGGGAAACGGGCCCTCGGTGCGGTATGTTGATGGTATGAGAATCACGTTTGCCGCCGCACTCGTCCTCGCCGCGTTCGTCCGCGCCGGCGCACCCGCCGGGGCGGCCGCCACGCCGGCACCGGTGGGGCCGGTTCGCGTCGATGCTGCGGATATCGCTCCCGTCATCGACGGCGCCGACGATCCGCAGGCCAGCGGTTTCGTGAACATCACGTTTACGAATTTGCGCGACACCGCCGCGACCCAAATCCTGTTCGCGCTGGAGAGCCCGGACGAACAGGTCAAGTGGACGATCACCGATAGCGGCACGTTCGGCAAGGGCATCAAGGTGACGCACCACTTCACGATGTTAAGCGACGACCGGCGCCTGCACGTGGTCGTCCTCAAAGCGACGTTCGCCGACGGCAGTACCTGGCAGGCCGGCGACCCCTACTAGCAGTCGCTCGGTATCACGTTCCGAGCGGCTTGCGGACTCCCAAGCCGAGCATGAACGCGTCTTTAAGCCGCGCCGGGTCGCGTTCGGGTTCGGCCACCGCGGGCGCCGCGTCGACGCGAGCGCCGATGAAGACGGGCGCCGTCGCGTCGAGCGCGTGGCGGACGAGCCGCTCGAACGCCGCTTCATCGGCCGCCCAGTGCGCATCGGAGATACCGGCGCCGTTCGCGATCGCGACCAGATCGCACCCGCCGGAGGTGGCCGTCGGCTGACCGCCGGTGATTTGGTAGACGCCGTTATCCATCACGACGATCGCGAGATTCCGCGGCGCGAGCGTCGCAACGGTCGCGAGCGATCCGAGCTGCATCAGCAGCGAGCCGTCGCCCTCGACGGCGATCACGCGTCGTTGCGGCTGCGCGAGCGCGACGCCGAGCGCGATCGGTACCGCCAGTCCCATGCTGCCGAGCATGTAGAAGTTCTGCGGCCGGTGGCCGGCCGCCAGGAGATCGAAATTCGTATTGCCGATGCCGGCGACGACGGCTTCGCCGGCCTGCAGTTGCGCGACGAGGCGCCGCATGAGATCGAAGCGATTCATCCGCGTCACGATGCGACGTTCGCCCCGAAGACTTTGCCGCCGGTGAGCAGTGGGTTGAGGACGATCGCCGCGGCTTCTTGCGTCGCGTAGGCCTGCTTGATCGTGCCGCCGAGCACGAAGGCGACGTCGTCGAGCCGCGTCAGCGTTTGGTGCTCGATCCCCAGCGCGCCGAGGATCGGACGCATCGTGCGGCACACCAGGGCCTGGCCGTAGTTGAACTCGCCGAGCGTCCCGCGCTCGGAGACGATCATCAGGATCGGGATGCGGTACGCGACGTTGAGCGAGGCCAGCACGTTGGCCAAGGTCGCGAAGCCGCTGGTCTGCATCAGCAAGGCACCGCGCGTGCCGCCCATCCACGCGCCGCTGAGGATCCCGGTGGCCTCCTCCTCGCGCGCGCAGGCGAAGACGTGAAAGGACGGGTCGGCCCGCAGCTCCTCGATCAGCGGCACGAGCACGCGATCGGGCACGTACGCGATGAGGCGCACGTCGTTCTCGCGCAGCGCGCGGGCGATCTCCTGCGGCCAGGTTGGGGTAGCGGTCACGCTGCCGCACTTCCGGGAGCGGCCGAGCGGAGGCCTCCCGATGGCCCGGCAAAAAGCTCTTGCGCGAAAAGGAGAACGGAATGGAGGTTCGCCCCGGAATGCGCACGCGACTGAGCGCGCTCATGGTAGCCGTCCTGTTTGCGGCCGTGTCGTGTCCGCGGCCGGCGAGTGCCGATGACACGCTCAACGTCGTTTCGTCGTTCCCGGGCGGCACAGAAGTGCTCGAGGTGGTCGCGAACAGGGCGGGTCTGTTCAAAGCCGAGCACCTCGACGTCGAGAAATCGTACTCGGGCAACATCTCGGTGTGCGCGCAAATGGTCGCCAGCGGCAAGGGCGACGTCTGCGGCATGAGCATCGAGTCGATCATCCTGGGCTATCCCAAAGGTCTGCATTTACAGACGTTCCTCACGCGGAACCGCCGCTACGGCTTCGTGCTGGCGGTGCCCGATGACAGTCCGATCCGGACGCTGGCCGATTTCAAGGGCCAGCCGATCGGCGAACCGGGTCTCGCGAGTCCGGTCGAGGTCCCGGCGATCGACATGCTGATGGGCGCCGGGCTCAAGCGCTCCGACATCGTGTTCACGCCGGTCGGCGTCGAGGCGCAAGCCTTAGCCGCGCTGACCTCGCATAAGATCGCCGCGCTCGCCGATACCACGGCGGCCTTAGCGACGAAGAGCGCCGTGAGCGGAATCAAGTTCCGCATCTTCCGCGACCCGATTCTCGACAGCGTGCCGAATAACGCTTTCGCGGCGCGGCCGGACGTCATCGTGGCGAAGGCCGATATCCTGCGCCGCTATACCCGGGCGATCGTTAAATCGGCGATCCTCATCTACGAAAATCCGGCGCTGGCCGCGCGCTACGCGCTCGAAAACGTCGGCGGATCGGCGACGCCGGAGGCGATTCGAAAAGAAGAGGCGCAACTCGCGACATTCCGCGACGACATCATCGGCGATCCGTCGATCGCGCGGATGGGCTACACGCCGATCGCCGGCATCGCGCTGTACTGCAAGTTCTTCAACGATTTGGGGCTGACGAGTTCGCTCGTGCCGGCCCGCGACATCGTAACGAATCAGTTCGTCGCCTATGCCAACGATTTCGACAAAAAGGCCTGGATCACCGAAGTCAAGCGGATGCGCTAGAAAGTCTACGATTGATGCCACACCAGTTCGCTTCCCCGCGCCGGATGCTCGCCTGCGGGTTCGCCGCCGTCGGGCTCGCGGTACTCATCGCCGGTCCGCGACCGGCCCTGGCCGACGACGTTCTCAACGTGGTCGGCGGCTCGACGCCCGGTTCGTTTTTCGAAGTGCTCGAGGACACCGCCGTCGGCGCCGGCCTCTACACGGCCGAGCACCTGACCGTCAACAAGCAGTATGCGGGCAGCGCTTCGGTGTGCGTGCAGACCGTTGCCAGCGGCAAGGGCGACATCTGCACGTCGAGCGTCGAACCGCTGATCTTCGGGTACGAAAAGGGCATCCGGCTGCAGGTCTTTCTCTCGCGCGATCCGCGCTACGACTATCTGTTGGCGGTGCCCGATGCCAGTCCGATCAAATCGCTGGCCGATTTGAAAGGGAAAGATATCGGTGAAACCAACGTCGGCAGCACCGCCGAGATCTCGGCGAATTCCGTGCTCTCGACCGTGGGCTTGACGCCGTCCGATTACGCGTACGTTCCGATCGGCCTCGGCACGCAGGCGATGGCGGCGATCAACGCCGGTAAGGTCGCGGCGATGGCGTTCCCGTCGGTCGAACTCGGCATGTACGAGGTCGTCGGCGGGATGAAGTTCCGCTATTTCAAGGACCCGAATCTCAGCGATATCCCGAACGTCGGCTTCGCTGCCTCGCCGGACACGATCGTGGCGAAGGCCGATCTCATCAAGCGCTTTTGCCGGGCGATCGTCAAAGCCGCGATTCTGGTGCGCGTGAACCCCGAGCTCGCCGGGCGCTATTTCCTCGAAGGTTCGGGGCAGAAAGCCACGCCCGACGCGATCAAGACGCAGGGCGTGGAATTCGCGCATCTCGCGAGCGATCTTCCGGCTTTCAATCTGGACAATCCGCGGATCGGTGCGATTCCGGTCGCCGGGATCGACGCGTACACGAAGTTCCTCTTCAGCAAAGGCTTGACCAAGACGCTCGTTCCGGCATCGGGGCTCGTCACCGAGCAGTTCATCGCCTACGCCAACGACTTCGACAAGAAGGCGTGGATCGCGCAAGCGAAGGCGATGAAGTGAAGCGCGCGCTCGTCGCCGGCCTGCTGTTCGCGGCGCTCTGTTTCCCGCGTCCGGCCGCGGCCGACGACACGCTGACGGTCGTGTCGTCGTTCCCCGGCGGCATCGAAGTGCTGGAGGAAGTCGCCAACAAAGGTGGGCTCTACAAAGCCGAGCACCTCAACGTCGATAAGGTCTACTCCGGCAACGCGTCGGCCTGCGCCCAAATGGTGGGCACCGGCAAGGGCGACGTTTGCGGGATGAGCATCGAATCGATCATCTCGGGCTATCCCAAGGGCTTGCGACTGCAGACGTTCCTCTCGCGCAATCGCAGCTACGACTACGTGCTGGCGGTGCCCAGCGACAGCCCGATCCGCACGCTCGCCGATTTCAAGGGCCAGCCGATCGGCGAGCCCGGTGTGGCGAGTCCGGTCGAGATCGCGGCCAACGATATGCTGATGGGCGCGGGTCTCAAGCGCTCGGACATCGTTTTCGTGCCGGTCGGCGTCGAGGGCCAAGCCCTTGCCGCGCTGACGTCGAAGAAGATCGCCGGCCTCGCCGATTCCGATGTGGCGGTCGCGACGAAGAGCGCGGTCAGCGGCATCAAATTCCGGATCTTCCGCGATCCGATTCTCGATAGTCTGCCCAACGTCGCGTTCGCCGCGCGGCCCGACGTGATCGCCGCCAAGAGCGACATCCTCAAGCGCTACACGCGGGCGATCGTCAAAGCGGCGTTGCTGATCCATTTCAATCCGGAGCTGGCGGCGCGGTACGCGCTCGAAAGCGAAGGCGGCGGCTCGAACATCACGCCCGCGGCGATCCAAACGGAAGTGAAGCAGCTCGCCTCGCTGCGCGACGAGCTGATCGGTGCCGACCCGGCGAATCCGCACATCGGTGCGATGCCGCTCAAGGGCGTGCAGCTGTATTGTAAGTTCTTCTACGATACCGGACTCACGAGCACGCTCGTGCCCGCACGCGAGATCGTTACGAACCAGTTCGTCGATTATGCCAACGATTTCGATAAGAAGGCCTGGATCGCCGACGTCATGCGGATGCACTGATGCCGGCAGAGCGCTACGGCCGGCTGACCTGGTTCGCCCCCGAAACCTTCGATGCCGACCAGCAGACGCTGCACGAATACCTGACCGGCGGGCACCGCATCGCGGGAACGGATTCGCTCCCGCGGACCGATCCGTCGGGCCGGCTCTACGGTCCCTACAACGCACTCTTGGCGAGCCCGACGTTCAGCCGGGCTTTCCAGGAGGCCGGCAACGTGTTGCGCCGCGACGCTACCTACACGCCGCGCTGCCGCGAGATCGCGATCCTGGAACTCGCGGCGTTGCGGCGCTGCGGGTTCGAGTGGCACGCGCACGAGCCGCCCGGCCGTGCCGTCGGCTTGACCGATGCGGAGATCGCCGCGCTGCGCACGGGCGCACCGGCGCCGACCTTCGATGCGACCGAAACGCTCGTGCGCCGAGTGACGCAATCCCTCGCGCGAGCGCGCGATCTCGACGATGCGCTCTACGCCCAGGCCTCGGCGGCGCTGGGCGAACGCGCGCTGTTCGAGCTCGTGATGCTCGTGAGCTACTTCGATACCCTTGCCGTCGCGATTACCGTGTTTCGCGCCGAACTGCCGCCCGGCCGTGAAGAGCCGTTCGGCTAATCTGAAAGGACAAAGGAAGACCATGCGTTTCCCCGCTCTGCTAGCGTCCGTGGCGCTCCTCGGATTACTCGGCGCGTCGCCACCGGCAACCGACGATCAGCTGAGCATCGTCAGCGCTTTTCCGGGCGGCATCGAAGTGATCGAAAACGTCGCGCAGAACGCCGGGCTCGAAAAAGCCGAGCATCTGCAGATCACCAAGCAGTATTCGGGCAGCGCGTCGGCCTGCGCGCAACTCGTCGCGGCCGGCAAGGGCGACGTCTGCGCGATGAGTATCGAACCGATCATCACCGGCTTTTCGAAGGGCCTGCGCCTGCAGATCTTTCTGGCCCGGACGCGCAGCTACGATTACCAGCTCGCCGTGCTCGACGATAGTCCGATCCGCAGGCTCGCGGATCTCAAAGGCAAGCAAATCGGCGAGCCCAACGTCGCGAGCACCGTCGAGATCTCAACCAACGACATGCTCCAGGGTGCGGGCCTGAGTAGGTCCGACTACTCGTTCATACCGGTCGGCGTCGGGGGCTCGGCGCTCTCGGCGATCACCTCGCATAAGGTCGACGCGATCTCGACCTCGGCCGTGGAACTCGCCACGCTGACGGCCGTCGGGCACGTGAAGTTCCGCGTTTTTAAGGATCCGCTGCTCGATTCGCTGCCGAACGTCGGCTTCGCCGCTCGGCCCGACGTGATCGCCGCGAAGTCCGACGTGTTGCAGCGTTTCGCGCGCGCGATCGTCAAGGGCGCGCTGCTGATTCGCGAAAATCCGCAGGTCGCTGCACGCTACGCGCTCCAGAGCGAGAACGTTACGAGCACGGTCACCCCCGAGGCGATCGAGAAGGAAGCCCATCAACTGGTCGCGCTGCAGAACGAATTGGTCGGTGGCGATCCGGCGAGCACGCGTATCGGCATGATGCCGGTCAACGGCGTCCAGCTGTACTGCCAGTTCCTGCAGAACGCGGGCCTCACGCCGGCGCTCGTCCCGGCGTCGGCCGTCATCACGAATCAGTTCATCGCGTTCGCAAACAACTTCGACAAGAAAGCCTGGATCGCCGAAGTGAAGGCGATGCGCTAATCCGCACAGTCGTCGCTGTTAGCGCGGGGATTCGAAGATCGTGGCGATGCCCTGGCCGACCCCGATGCACATCGCCGCCGCTGCAGCCGAGCGGATGCCCGAGGGCGATCGCGCCGCCGTAGCGCCCGATCGGCGTCCGGCAGGCGTCGACGATCCAGGCCGAAGTCACGCAGCTGCTTTCCGGAGTCGCACCCTATTTCAGGAGTGCGATGATCTCCGCGGTCGTCCCGGTTTCACCGAGGCGGGGGAAAATGCGCGTCACGCTGTTGTGGTGCGCATCCGGATTCGGATCGGTCATCGCGTCGACCGCGAGCGTGACGTTCAGGCCGTGTTCGTGCGCTTGGCGCGCCGTCGACTCGACGCCGAACGTCGTGGCGATGCCGGCGACGACGACCTGCGTGACGCCGAGCGCTTTGAGCTTGTCGCCCAGGCCCGTGCCGGTGAAGCCACCCCAGGTCTTCTTGGTGACGACGATATCGCTCGGCTGCGTATCGAGTTCCGGGACGAGTTCCATCCAATCCGCCGGACGTTCGCCGCCGCGCGGCGGTGACTCCGTGCGGCCCGGGGCGCCGCCGCCGACGTTGATGAGCACGACCGGAAGATGGTGTTTGCGGAAGGCGGCAGCGAGCGCGGCCGCGTTCGCGATGACGCCCGCCGCGGGGTGCGCGGCGGGAATCGAGACGATGCCCTTTTGCAGGTCGACGACGAGCAGCGCCGTCTTGGGATCTAACGTTGTTACCGGCATGCCTAGCGCGTCGTGACGTAATCGGTCGCGGGCAGATCTTCGGGATCGGCAGTCTCGAGGTCGGGGAGCACCTGGCGCATGCGCGTCGGGTCCGGCAAGCCGAACAGCATGATCTCCGAGGTCTCCTCGGCGCGGAACGTTCCGCTTTCGTACGCCTCGACGTAGAGCCCGGTGAGGCGGCGGAAGGGCTCACCCTCCACGGTGCCGCGACCCGAGAGCACGAGATAGACGCCGCGGCCCTTGGCCGTGAACGAGGCGCCCGGATCGAGTTTGTATTGCGCGGCCGGCACCTTGCAATCGCTGAAGACGCCGAGCGACTTTTCTTCGACGCCCGGCGCACCCGCGCGCGGTATCCAGCGGTAATTCGCGGTGTCCATCATGATCATCGCGTTGTACTGGGGCTTCGGATAGATCAGGGTGCGCTTGTTCGCGTATTCCCACGTCGCTCTGAACGCGTCATCGGTTTTCTTGCCGGGCACGCCCTCGTTGCGGTAGTACACGCCGTCCTTGAAGTGACCGAACTGCTTCATCTCTTCGTAGGCGCGATACGTTTCGACTTGGCTCAAATAGCCGCCGCCGCTGGGTCCGCTGAATTGGATCAAAACGATGCCGTTGAGATCTTTGGAGGTGTTCTCGTCGGCCGCGTTCGGGCCATAGTACGCGCCCTCGGGGAAGTAGCCCAGCATGCCCGGTTTGAGCGTGCCGCTCTGGCCGAAGTGCGTCTCGCCTTCGAGCTGGAAGCGCCACTGATCGAAATTGTGGCGATGCCGCGGCGCGTAGAACTCGTTGACCTGGTAGTACAGGCCGCAAACGAAGTTGGCGGGCGAGCCTTCCTCGCCTTTGAACAGGTACTTCTTGTCGATCCGGCCTTCCCGAATGCTGCGGCTCTCTTCGAAGGGGAGCTGGTCGCCTTGAACGATCTTCATTCGTCGCTACCTCGGTTTGCGGGTGTGCTGATGTGCGTCATTTGGCTCCGGGCTCGCGGCTCCCTCGGTTTGCCGGTTCGCGGCTCCGGCTAGGCGCGTGGCCGTGCGGCCGCACGGCTGCTGGCGATCGCGTCCTTGAGCGCGGCGACGGCCGCGTCGAGATGCCTCCGCATCGCCGCTTCGGCCGCGACGGGGTCGCGAGCGATGATCGCGTTTGCCAGCGCTTCGTGTTCCTCGATCGAGCGGTCGGCGCGGCCCGGCCGTAAGATCGTTCGGTACTGGAACGAGACGCTCTGGAGGCGGAGGCGTTGCAGCAGCGTCGCCGCGGTATGATGACCCGCCATCCGCACGATCAACGCGTGCAGCTCGCGATTCTCGTCCGCATAGGCGAGCAGATCGCCGGCGGCGCGCAGTTCGCGCAACCGGGCAATAATCGCCCGCAGGGCCTCGATATCCGCGGGCGAGGCGTTGGCGGCCGCGTGCCGGGCAACGACGCCTTCGAGCGCCGAGCGAGCCTCGACGATCTCGACCGCCTCTTCATCGGAAACGGAGCGGACGCGAGCGCCGCGATTGGGCTCGCGCAGAACGAGCCCTTCCTGTTCCAAGCGCGCCAGCGCCACGCGCACGCTGCCGCGGCTCGTGCCCAAGAAGGCGACGAGATCTTTTTCGACCAGGCGTTCGTTCGGCCGAAATTCACCCGACGTGATCGCGTCGCGCAGCCGGGTTGTTGACTCGACGTCTACCATGGTCGGCACCGTCCGCAGCACTCTCGCTTCCATCCCGGGCGTTCCTCGTTGACGGGTTAGCATGATTGTCCTACAATAATGCTAGCAACTGCCCCTGCCGTCTCTTCTGCGGAGGACCCGATGACTGCTCTCTTACCGGCGCCTGAAGCGACCCTTGCATCCCGCCGGGCCATGTACGGCAGGAACGCTTTCAATCTGGGCCTGTTCTGCATGAACGCCTCGTCGGGCCGCAGCTTGACCCTCGTCCCCGAACGCTGGCCGGCGGCCTGGGACGACAATTGCGCTGTGGCGCGCTTGGCCGATGAGGCCGGGCTCGATTTTCTGCTTCCCCTCGGGCGCTGGAAGGGCTACGGCGGGACGACCAACGCCCAAGGGGCGACGTTTGAAGTGATGACGTGGCAGGCCGCGATGCTGACGATCACGCGCCGCATCACGGTCTTCGCGACCGTGCACGCGCCGCTCGTCAATCCGGTCGCCGCGGCCAAAATGCTCGTGACGAGCGACCACGCCGGTCACGGCCGCGCGGGTCTCAACATCGTCGTCGGCTGGAACGATGACGAGTTCGAGATGTTCGGCGCGCCGCAGCGACCGGTCGAAGACCGCTATCCCTACGCGCAGGAGTGGATCGACGTCGTCAAGCGCATTTGGTCGTCGGAAGAGCCGTTCGATTTCGACGGTGAGTACCTCAAGCTGCGCGCCGTTGAGGGCTATCCGAAGCCGATCGGCGGGACGCGCCCCGCGATGATGAACGCCGCTCGCTCGGATGCCGGATTGGCCTACGCGATTCGCAACTGCGACGCGTGGTTTCGCGACGTATCGAACGAGTCGCCCGCCGAGACCGCCCGCAACGTCGACGCGTTCAAAGAACTGGCACTCGCGCAGGGCCGCGACATGGACGTGTATACCGACGCCTTCGTCGTCTGTCGCCCGAGCGACAAAGAAGCCCAGGAATACTACCGCCATACGAACGTCGAGAACGTCGACTGGGGTGCGATCGATACGGTCCTGGCGAAGAAGGGCATCCGTCCCGAGACGGTGTCGGCGCATGAGTTCGTCCAGGCGCGCAGCGACTACGCGCGCCGCATGAGCGGAAAGATCGTCGTCGGCGATCCGGATTCGGTTGCCGAACAATTCGCCGTGCTCTCGCGCGCCGGGATCCGCGGCATGGCGATGAACTTCGTCAACTATCTGAGCGAATTACCCTATTTCTGTCAGGAGGTTCTGCCGCGGATGGAACGCCTCGGATTGCGGGCGGGAGTATAACGTGCTGGAATTGCAAACGCCGTCGTTGCGCGAGCGTGTGAGCGCCGCCGAATGGGACGCACGCGTCGACTTGGCCGCGGCCTACCGGCTGTGCGACATGTACGACATGTCGGACTTGATCTACACGCACATCAGCGCGCGGATCCCCGGCGCGCCGGACCATTTCCTGATCAACTCCAGCGGCATGCTCTTCGACGAGATCACGGCGTCGTCGCTGCTGAAAGTCGACATCGACGGTCACATCATCACGCAGCCGGACGAACGCTACGGCCTGCATCCGGCCGGATTCACGATTCACAGCGCGATCTATCGCGCCCGGCCCGACGCCAACGCCGCGATGCACACGCATACGATCGCGGGCATGGCCGTGTCCTCGCTGAAGTGCGGCCTGATCCCGCTGACGCAGACCTCGCACCGTTTCATCGAGGGGCTCTCCTATCACGACTTCCGCGGACCCGAACGCAATCCGGACGGGCGCGACGACCTCGCCGTGCACCTCGGCACGAGCAACTACGCAATCCTCCGCAACCACGGCTTGTTGACGCTCGGACCGACGCTCGCCGAGGCGTTCAATTATATGTACGGCCTCGAACGCTCGTGCCAGGCTCAACTCGCGGCGATGGCTTGCAATACGGAACTCAACCTCATGCCGGACGATGTCGTCAAACGCTCGGCTGCGATGTACGCACCGGGCGCGGTGCGCCGCTACGGCCTGCTCGAATGGCCGGCGCTCTTGCGCCGGCTCGACCGGCGGGATCCGTCCTACCGGACCTAAGCGCCCGGGAACGAACCCGCCGGCCCGCGACTAGAATCTCAGGTCCGGTGCGGTCCAGGAGCTTCCATCGGCAAACGTGACGCTCGCGACCTTGATCTGGTCGCCGGACGAGCTCAGGTCTCCAAACGTGTGATCGATCTCGACGCCCGGTGCGAATTGTCCGTGGTCTTCGAAGCTGTTCACGACTTCGCCGTTGTCGACCGCGACAAACGTCACATCGGTCGCGACGCGCGTGTCCGCATTGGTGAAGTCGACGGTCAGCAGCGGCTGCGTGGCCTTGTTGAGATCGCCGGTCGCTTGGGTGCCGTCGATCACGATCGGTGAGGAGACGGACGCGGCCGACGCGATCGCCGGCGTTGCGGCGAGCGACAGACTGACGAGGGTGAAGGCGAGGGGTTTCCAAGTAGCCATGATGTTTTTCAGTAATCTTTCTGCTCCGCTTTGGCGGGAGCCGGCCCACGTCCGCATCCTCCCAAACTTTCCCATACGTGTCCAATATAATTTGGATATAACGTCATCATGAAACCGCATGTTGGAGGCGTTCGTGGAACTGCGGCAACTTCGTTATTTCGTTGAAATCGCGGAGCAAGGGAGCTTTACCAAGGCGGCGGAGACGCTCGCCGTCGCACAGCCGGCACTAAGCACCCAGATCCAGAAGCTCGAGACGGAATTCCGAGCCAAGCTCTTCGTTCGAACGAAACGGGGCGTCGCGCTGACCGGCATCGGCAACGACGTGCTCACGCAAGCTCGCCGGGCAGTCGAGGAGGCCGATGCCACCAAACGCGCTGCACTCATCTCGGGCAACGCCGCTAGCGCCCGGCTCGGGGTCGGGTTCACGCGCATCTTCCCGTTCGTCGCGATCGGCAAGATCCTGCGCGCCGTGCGTGACGATCACCCGAACGTTCGCATCGATCTTGCCGAAACCGATTCGGACGAGCAGATCGACGCGGTGCTCGGCGGCGCACTCGATATCGGTTTCGTCCACCACAACGCGTCGGCCGATCATCGCGGTCTCGAGGTCGTCGAGATGTCGACGGAGTTTCTTTCGGTTGCGGTTTCGCATCGGCATCGCTTCGCGACGCGCCGGCAGATCACGCTGGCGGAACTCGCCGATGAAGATTTCATCATGCAGACAAGCGCGCGTACCGATATCCGCAACCGCCTCTCGGCCGTCTGTGCGCGGGCCGGGTTCGAACCACGCGTCGTTCAGGAGTCCGACGATTTCAGCTTGCGTTTGGGCCTGGTGGCGGCGGGCATGGGGATCGCGCTCGTCTCGTCGGGGGCGCGGGCGTTGCGCGTTCGCGGCGTGCATTTCATCTCGGTCGTGCCGCGCCACATCTTTCGTTTTGCCGCCATCTACCGGCGCGGCGTGGTCGATCGGCTGATCGCGCCCTATCTCCCGCGGACCGGCCATGCCTCTCCGGATGAGGGCGACTTCGAAATCTGACGCGCGTCCTCGCTTAGTGCCAGGCCTTCACTTTGGCGATGAACGCTTTCTTGTCGAAGTCGTTGGCGAAGGCGACGAACTGGTCGGTCACGAGATCCTCGCCCGGCACTAAGGTGGGCGTGAGGCCCGCGTCCTGCACGAACCGGCAGTAGAGCTTGAGCCCGCGCACGGACATGTAACCGATGCGCGGATCGGAGAGGTCGTAGGCCGGGTACATCGGCTCGAGCGCTTTGATCTCCGCGACGATCGTCGCCAGGCGTTCCGGCGTAACGGCCTGATGCGTGCCCTGCAAGTACATGCGTGCCGATACCTCGGGGTTCACGCGGACGAGGATGAACGCTTTGACGACCGCGCGCGCGTAACGCCGCAGCAGATCGGGTTTGGTCGCGATGATCTGCGGGCTCGCTGCGGCACCGGAATTCTGCACGTCGCGCAAGAGCGGGTTGGTGTACTGGCGGAACTTCACGCCGGTGGCGGCATTGAACATGGCCAGCTCTTGCATCGGAAACGAGACCGCATCGACGCGATGATTCATGATCGCAGCGAGCGCGCCCGCGCCGACGCCGATCGGCGTAAAGGAGTAATCGCTCTTATGCAGACCGGCGCCGGCGAGCTCCGCATTCGTCGCGGTCTCGCTGCCGTTGCCGGCCGTCGTCTCACCGATGTTCGCGCCTTTGAAGTCGGCCAACGTTTTGATCGGGCTGTCGGCGAGCACCGCGAGCGTGTAATCGTAGATCGGATGGTGCGCGAGGAACAGTTGCAGGCGTAGGCCCTTCGCGTAACCGCGCACGAGCGGATCGAAGTCGGCCGAACACACGTCGGCGTGACCCGCCGAGCAAACCGCGAAACTCGCCGCGGCGTTCGCGACGTACTGCTCGGTGACCGCGAGGTGCTCTTCTTTATAGAAGCCCGCCACCTCGGCCAGCGTGTCTTCGAGATCGGCGACCGATGGCGGATAGTTGGCATTCACCAACAGCAGCGGATCGTCGGCCGCACGGACCGGACCGGCGACCAGCGCCAGAGCGAATCCGGCCACGGCCACGGCGGCGCCCAAGCGCAATCGATTCAGGGGAAAACTCACTACCACACCTCGCTTTGTATGTTATATTTTTATACGATGTTCACTTTTTTCAGGCGAATCCTGCCCTAACGCATGGCCACGGGCTTACGCGAACGGCAGAAGGCCGAACGCCGGCAGCGCATCGAAGCGGCAGCCCGGGACGTCTTTCGCGAGAAGGGCTACGAGGCCGCGACGACGCGCGAGATTGCCGAGCGAGCGGGCGTCAGCATCGGGACGCTGTTCGCGTATGCCGCCGACAAGCACGCGCTCCTGTTGATGGTCTATCACGACGATTTGCACGAGCTGACCGAAGCCACGTTCGAAACGGTGCGCCTCGACGTGCCGCTGCTCGAGCAGTTGATGCACGTGCTCACGCCGCGTTACGCCTATTGGAACGCCGATCCGAATCTTGCGCGACGAGCCCTGCAGACGCCGCCCGAGCACCTCTTGGGGCTGCGGCTCGTGCAGCTGATCGCGGCGGGGCAGCGCGACGGGCACGTCCTGGCGACCGAGGACCCGGAGTTGATCGCGCGCGTCGTGCTCGATATTTACGGAAGCGAAAACCGCACGTGGCTCGCCGAAGCGGAACCACTGCTCGCGGTCGGGCTCGTCCGCTTGCGCGATGCCCTGGAGCTCGCGCTACGCGCGCTTGCGGTGACGTACGAGAACAGCCGGCCGGATAGGATCCCGAAGCCCCTGCGCCGGTAGTCCGCCATCGCCGCCTCGACGCCCTCAGGTTTCGACCATGCTCAATGAGAGGACGCCAAGAAGGGACCAGCACGGCCCGCGGATTAGCCGAGAGGCGATGACGTCCATTCGCAGCGTTGCTTTTGCTTTTGCCCTATTCGGAGCCGGTTTGTTGTTCGGCCTCGCGACGGCGAGGCCGGCGGCCGCCGATGACGCGCTCACCGTCGTGAGCGGCTCGTTCCCGACCGCGTTTTACGAGATTATCGGCGACGTCGCCGAACAAGAGGGATACTACAAAGACGAGCACCTCGCCGTCACGATCAACTACGCGGGGAACCCGTCCATCGCCGTGCAGTCCGTCGGTGCCGGGAAGGGTGACGTCGCCGCCGTAGGCGTCGAACCGATCCTGCAAGGCTATTCGAAGGGCTTGCGGATGGTCGCGTTTTTCGTGCGCAATCCGCATCTGCAGCAAGTCCTCGGCGTGCTCGATAATAGCCCGATCCGGACGCTCGCCGACTTTAAGGGTCAGACGATCGGTGAGATCAATCTCGGGAATAACGGCGAGGTGTACACCCAGGTGATGCTGGCGGGTGCCGGCCTGAAGCAGGGCGACTACAGCTTCGCGCCGATCGGCACCGGAGCGCAAGCGATTCAGGCGCTCACGTCGGCGCGCGTCGCCGGCGCCGCGTTCCCCGAGCCCGAACTGCGGATCTACGAGATTCAAGCGAACATCAAGTTTCGCTACTACTTCGAGCCGCTGATCAAGGACGTCTCCGACGTCGCCTACGTCGCACCGCAGGACACGATCCGCACCAAAGCCGATCAGCTGCGCCGCTTCAGCCGCGCAACCGCCAAAGCCGCGCTGCTGATTCGCGAGAACCCGGCTCGCGCCGCGAAAGACTTCATCATCGGATCGGGTCAGAAGCTGACGCCGGAGTTGCTGGCAACCGAAACGCGGTTGCTCCGCAATTCGCAGGGGATGCTCCCGGCCGCCGATCCGGGGAATCCGCGTCTTGGCGAGATGCCGCTACGTGGAATGCTCGTCCTCACCAAGTTCATGGCCGACACCGGCTTGACGCCGGCGCGCGTCCCGGCGGCGGCGGTCGTTACCGATCAGTTCATTCCGTTCGCGAACGACTTCGACCACAAAGCATTCATCGCGCACGTCAAGACGCTGCGTTAGGAGGATCCCAATGCCAACCGAACGGCTCAGCTTGTTCAAACCGGATGAGCTCAACGACGAGCAGCGCGGGCTCTACGATCGTATCGTCAACCGCCCGCGTCTGAAAGGCGGGACGCCGTCGCTGATCGATCCGGCGGGGCACCTTACCGGTCCGCTCAACGCGATGCTACTCAATCCCGCCGTGTGCGGCGTGCAGCTCGAACTCG
>Ga0302279_10001377_pt1 | contig 34449 bp, 27 predicted proteins | sample III_Bog_N3_3_FD_194541 | JGI IMG/M metagenome (GOLD analysis project Ga0302279, IMG submission 194541) | Peat permafrost microbial communities from Stordalen Mire near Abisko, Sweden - III_Bog_N3_3 | ecosystem: Environmental > Terrestrial > Soil > Wetlands > Peat | place: Sweden: Abisko...
AGATGGAAGTCGAGGCAATGCGGGTCCCATGGCAGCCCGCAATGCGCGAGGATACGCCGCGCCGACCCTTCGAGATCGGCCACCATATCCTCGTAGCTCACGTCGAGAAGGCGCCCCGATGGCAGCACGCGGTGCCAATGTGCCATCAGCGCCTGGTAGTGCCGGTAATAGCGTCCGAGTTCGCCGAGGTCGTGGGTCTGCAGGTTGCCTTCCGTGAACAGCCTGGAAAAGCAGGAGATGCAGGTATCGACGGCGTCTCGAGCGGTGTGAATGATCACCGCATCGGGCAGCGCCAGATGAATGAGGCCGACGAAAAGGAAATTGGTCGGCAGTTTGTCGGTGACGCGGCAGCGTGCCGGCGCCAACCGCTCGATCCCGGCAAGGTAGCGCGCGCCGAGTTCCCGGAAATGTTCCGGCTTCATGTGCAAGGCGATTTCGGGATAGGCCGGGGCCTGCTGCATTCCCGAACGAAGATCGCCGACAGCGCGTTCGAACAAGGTCAATTCGCCGGCGCCATGCACCTGAGGGTGACTTGCCAGGATTTGTTCGACCAGGGTGGTGCCCGAGCGCGGCATTCCGACGATGAAGATCGGTTTGAACGATGACGCGCCGCCGCCCTCCGAGGCCCGCATGAATTCGGATGAGAATACCCGCCGCGTGCGATCGATTTCGCCGAGGGCCGCAGCTTCGTCATAGTCGATCTGCGCGCGCTTCAGCGCATGACCCGCCAGCAATTGCCGGAATTCGTCTTCGCGCCGGCCGGTGTCCGCATGCGCCTTGGCCAGCGCAAAATGCAGCTGCATCCGATCGTCGATCGAAAGTGCAGCCGTATTTCCCGCCAGCGCCTGCAGCGCCGCGAAATAGCAGTCGTCGGCCGTGTATCTTCTGACCTCGCCGAGCTGACGGAAATAGGCAGGCTGCCGCGGCGCCAGCGCAACTGCGCGTTCCGCCGCCTGCCGGGCTTCGGTCAGGCGGCCGAGTTCCATCAGCGCCACACCGAGATTGTGGTGGGCACCTGCCAGATCCGGATCAAGCGCAACGGCACGCCGGATGACGGCCTCGGCCTCGTCGGAGCGGCCGAGCTTGATAAGGGCGGTACCCAGATTATGCAGCGCGGTGGCAGAATTCGGATCGAGTGCCAGGGCTCGCCGCAGCACGGCCTCGGCCTGATCGAACTGTCCGAGATCGATCAGGGCACTTCCGAGACTGCAATGGGCTTCGGCGCTGTCCGGATCGAGCAGGATGGCGCGCCGAAACATCTGCTCGGCCTCGTCGGCTCGATGCAATTTCTTCAGGGCGATGCCGCGGCCGTTGCAAGCCGCGGCGTCGTCGGGCCTCAATGCCAGCGCGCGGTCGTAATCCGCAAGCGCCTCGTCGATTCGGTCCAGTTCATTCAGGACGGCGCCCCGGTTGTTGAGCACCGCGACCATGCCGGGATCCAGCGCCAGCGCCCGGTCGTAACTCGCCAGCGCCTCGTCGAGCCGATGGATTTCCTTCAGCACGACACCCCGGTTATTGTGGGCCTCGACAAAATCAGGGCTCAGGACCAACGCCCGTTCGTAGCTTGCCAGCGCCTCAAGGCGCCGATCGAGCCATTTCAGGATGATGCCACGGTTGTTGAAGGCCTCGGCAAGGCTGGGGTCCAGGGCCACCGCGCGATCGTAGGTCGCCAGCGCCTCGTCAAGCCGGTTCATCCTCAGCAGGATGTTGCCGCGGCTAACCAGAACTTCGGCATCGGCCGGCTCGACCAGCAGCGCCCGATCGTAGCTTGCCAGCGCTTCGGCGAGCCGATCCATCTCGCCCAGAACGGCGCCGCGATCAATCAGGACACGGGCGTCGTCCGCATTGAGCGCCAGCGCGCGGTCGTAATCCGCAAGCGCTTCGTCAGGCCGCCCCAATTCCTGCAGTTGGCCACCGCGGCCACGGAGCGCCTCGGCACAGCAGGGATTGATCGCCAGAGCCTGGTCATAACTCGCCAGCGCCTCGTCGCTTCGGCCCAATGCCTTCAGAGCGTTGCCGCGGTTGCTGAGCGCCCGAAAATCGTCAGGCTGGCGCTCGATCGCCTGGTCGATGCTTGCCAAGGCCTCGTCGAGCCCGTCCTGGCGTTGCAGTGCAAGACCGCGGTCGGAAAACCAGGTCGGCTCTGTGGTCATTGGGCTCTATCGTCCTGGCTGTCCGCTCGGCAGCAACGCGGCACGCAGTTCGTGCCAAGGATCGGTGCACGGCAGGCGGCAGCTGCGAAATCCAGATGGGCGGCCGCCGATGTCCGGAGCGAAGGTTCAGTTCGCCTTCTCGATCAGGCCTTCCAGCAGCCGCTTCAATTCTGCCGTCGCCTTGTTGCCGTAGCTTTCGGCGATGTGGGATTCCTGGCTCAGCGCCAGCGAGTTGAGGCGCTGCGTCAGCGCCTTGCCGCGGTCGGAACTGAACATCAGTACCTTGCGCCGATCCTCGGCATCCTGGACGCGGTAGACCAGGGCGTCGGACACCATGCGATCGACCATCTTGGTCAAGGTCGGATGATTGAGCAGCACCGCATCGGCAAGCTCGCCCATCGAATGGCCCTTGCCATCGGACAGCACCTTGAGAATGCGCCATTGCTCCACCGGCACGCCTGCGGTTCGAAAGCGCGCGTCGAGCTGTCGGTTGATTTCCCGGTTTGCCTGCGCCAGCAGATAGGCGAGGTGCTCGGTGATGGGTTTACTAGCCGGTCTAGCCACGGTTTTTTGGACTTTGTCTGTGAGTTTCGCGATGAATATTGAGCCGTTTTGCTTGTTCTGTATGCACGTGAATCGTTGAATATTCAATATTTTCCACTAGGATATTTCGATTGCGGCGATAACTTGACCTGGCGCCGAGCCGCGGAAGCCGAAAGGAGAGCGAAGTGCTCTCAGCCATGCAACTTTTAAACCCGGGCGGCCTGCCGATGCCGCCAGACTGGCTCCTGAAGGGCCTGCCCCGGTCGGACGGCACAATATTTACGCAGGCGCCGCGACCGGATGGCCTGCGACGGCGCCGCGATCGCGGCAAGCTTCGGATCGCCAACTTCATCGGGCTTTCCGGTCCTGCCGGAATCTGGGGACCGGCCAGCACCAACAGTACGCTGCTCGCCACTTCGGAGATCAACCGGCGCGGCGGCATCCTGGGGCGCGAAATCGAGCTCGTGTTTCACGATGCCGGCGGCAGCATCGAGGATGTCGTCCGCACCGCGTCCGATGTGGTCGCCTCCGACGACGCCGATATCATCATGGGATCCCACATCAGCGCGGTCCGGGTCGCGCTTCGGAAAGTCGTCGGCGGCCGCATCCCCTACGTCTACACCCCGGTGTACGAGGGCGGCGAGAGAACGCCGGGAGTAATGGCAATCGGCGAAACGCCGCGGGCGCTATCCCGGCCCGCCATCGAATGGCTTGCCACTGCCAAAAACGCGGCGCGCTGGTATCTGATCGGCAGCGACTATGTCTGGCCCTGGCTCTCGCACCGCGCCACCAAGCGTTACATCGCCGATGCCGGCGGCCACGTGGTAGGCGAGGAGTTCGTCCGGATCGGCGAGCACGATCACAGCGCGCAGCTGGCGCGGATCCGCGCCGCCAAACCGGATGTCGTCCTGATTTCGCTGATCGGCACCGACAGCATCGTTTTCAATCGCGCCTTTGCCGAGCAGGGACTGGCGTCGAAAATGCTGCGTCTGGCGGGCGCGATGGACGAGACCGTGCTGCTTGGAATCGGAGCCGACAACACCGAAAATCTTTTCTGCGCCTCCGGCTATTTCGTCGACCTGGCGTCGCGCGAAAATGATGTCTTTCGCAGCCAGTACCAGGCTTCATTCGGCCGCTATGCGCCGCCGCTTGGCTCGGTTGGGCAGTCGAATTATGAGGGATTGCGGTTTCTCGATACGATCGCTGCGCAGGCGGGGTCGCTGGCCATCAAGCCGCTGCTCGCGGCCGCGGTCAACGTCGACTATCACGGCGCGCGGGGCCCGGTCGGCATCCGCCGCGGCAGTGCTTCGATGCCGATCTATCTTGCCGAGGCCTCTGGTCTTGATTTTCGGTTGATCAAGAAGTTCTAGCCGCCCGCCCGGCAACACCGAAAGGCAGCGTCGCAAAATAATACTTGAAAAGGAAAACATTTCCGTTTCTAGTGATTCAAGGCTAAATCTGCGTTGCCATTTGCCGGATCGCGTTTGCGCGCAGCTGATGCGGGTCCGGCACTGCAGGCGACCTAGAAACAGGAGAAATATCGTGACCGTAGCGCTTCCCACTCCCGATCAACTGCGCGCCGTCGCAGAATCCTGCGGCCTGGCGTTGACCGATGAGGACGTCAGCTCGTTTCGCGGACTGATGCAGGGCTCGGTCGATGCCTACAACGCCGTCGCCGCGATGCCGGACGAAGTGCCGATCGTCAAGTACCCGCGGACTCCGGGCTACCGGCCGGCGCCCGAGGAAAACCCGCGCAATGCCTGGTATCGCAAGTCCACCGTCAAAGGCGCAGCGACCGGCAAGCTGAAGGGCAAGGTAGTGGCGCTGAAGGACAACATCATGCTGGCCGGCGTGCCGATGATGAACGGTTCCTCGACGCTGGAAGGCTTCGTTCCGGATTTCGACGCCACCATCGTCACCCGTATGCTTGACGCCGGCGCGGAAATTGCCGGCAAGGTTCATTGCGAGTCGTTCTGCATGTCCGGCGGCAGCCACACCAATTCGACCGGGCCGGTGCACAACCCGCACAAGATGGGATACTCCGCCGGCGGTTCGTCCTCCGGCAGTGCGGTCGTGGTCGCGCTCGGCGAAGTCGACATGGCGATCGGGGGCGACCAGGGCGGATCGATCCGGATGCCATCCTCGTTCAGCGGCACCTATGGCATGAAGCCGACCTGGGGCCTGGTGCCGTACACCGGCATCATGCCGATCGAGATTTTCGTCGATCATACCGGGCCGATGACCGCAAACGTCGCCGACAACGCGTTGCTGCTCGAGGTGCTGGCGGGCGATGACGGCTACGACCCCAGGATCAAGGCACCCAAGGTGCAGGACTACACCAAGGCGCTCGGTACCGGTGTCAAGGGATTGAAAATCGCCGTCGTCAGGGAAGGTTTCGAGCAGGCCGGCGCGGAGGCCGCGGTGAGCGAAAGCGTCAGGGAGGCGGCGAAGCGGCTCGGCAGCCTCGGCGCCAGCGTCGAGGAGGTCTCGATCCCGATGCACATGGTGGCGCCGGCGATCTGGATGCCGATCGGCACCGAAGGGATGACCCAGACCATGATGTATGGCGATGGCTACGGCCTCAGCCGCTCGGACCTCTACTCCACCTCGCTGATGGATTTCCATCGCGGCTGGCGTGGCCAGGCCGACTCGCTGTCCGAGACCACCAAGATGATGCTGATGTTCGGCACCTACATCAACAACAATTTCGGCCCGCGCTATTACGGCAAGGCCTTGAACATCTCGCGCCGGCTGACCGCGGCCTACGACAAGGTGCTGGCAAACTACGATCTGCTGCTGATGCCGACGACGCCAATGAAGGCGACGCCCTTGCCGGCGCCGGGGGCGAGCCGCGAGGAGCAGATCGGGCGCGCCTTCGAGATGATCACCAACACCGCGCCGTTCGACATCACCCACCACCCCGCAATGTCGCTGCCGTGCGGCATGGTGGATGGACTGCCGGTCGGCCTGATGCTGATCGGCCGGCATTTCGACGAGCCGACGATCTATCGTGCCGCGCATGCTTTTGAACAGTCCGGCGACTGGAAAACCATGTAGGGTGGGAAGGGTTGCAGGCTTGCTGGTGATGCCGCATGGATAATCTGATCACCGCCTTGTTCGAAATCATGAGTTTCGCCTCGATCGTGGTTCTGGTCGTGCTCGGGCTCGGCATCATCGCCAGCATGATGGGGATCTTCAATTTCGCCCAGGGCGAATTCGTTCTGCTCGGCGCCTACATCACCTATGTGGTGCATGAGGCGGGGGCTCCGGTCTGGTTCGGAATGGCGCTGGCGCCGTTCGCGGTCGGCGGCCTCGGCTTTGTGCTCGAACGCCTGGTGGTACGGCGGTTCTACGCGGCGCCGATTGTGGCGATGCTCGGCACCTACGCGCTCGGGCTGATCATCCGGGAGACCGTGCGAGGCCTGATCGGCGGCCTGTATATATCGGTACCGGAACCGATCAGCGGCTCAGTCAGCATCGGTGCGATGCATTTCTCGTCATGGCGGCTGGTCATCATCATCATTACGGCATTGGTGATGGTGGGAAGCTATCTGCTGCTGGCGCATACCGCATTCGGGTTGCGGATACGGGCATCGCTGGAAAATCCGGCGCTGGCCCGCGCATCGGGGATTTCGACCAATGCGATCTACGGTGCCACGTTTGCATTCGGCGCCGCGCTGGCAGGACTTGCCGGGGCGCTGATCGTGCCGGTGTTCTCGCTGTTCGCCGATCTCGGCCTGCGCTTTCTGATTCAGGGGTTTGTGGCCGTGATGGTCGGCGGCGTCGGATCGTTTGCCGGGCCGGTGGCCGGCGCCGGCGTGATCGGGACCCTGGCCGCCGCGCTGCCCTGGTTCATCCCGCCTGTGATCGCCGACGTCCTCGTGTTCGTTCTCGCCATCGTGTTCATCAAGTTCCGGCCGCAAGGCCTTGTTTCAGGAAAAGGAGTTTAGTCCGATGTCCAGCAGCCACCATCAACTGAACCGGCGCCGCTTTCTGTCAAATTTCGCCTTCGCCAGCACCGCGCTCGCGACCGGCGTCGGCAGTTGGGTGATTCGCCCCGATTGGGCCAATGCCGCAAGCGATCCCATCAAGGTCGGCATTGCCACCGATTTGACCGGCCCGATCGGCTACGCCGGCAACGCCGACGCCAATGTCGCCAAAATGGTGGTAAAGCAGATCAACGACGCTGGCGGATTGCTGGGCCGGCCACTGGAATTGTTCATCGAGGACACCGCATCGAACGAGTCGGTGGCGGTCGGCAACGTTCGCAAGCTGATCCAGCGTGACAAGGTGGACCTGGTGCTCGGCGGCATCACCAGTTCGATGCGCAACGCGATCAAGGACGTGATCGTGACGCGCGGCAAGACGCTGTATATCTATCCGCAGCTCTACGAGGGCAAGGAATGCACGCCCTATTTGTTCTGTACCGGACCGACGCCGGCGCAGCAGTGCGACGAGTTCATTCCCTGGCTGATCAAGAACGGCGGCAAGAAGTTCGCGCTTCCGAGCGCCAATTACGTCTGGCCGCACACGCTCAACGTCTACGCCCGCAAGGTGATCGAGGCCAACGGCGGCGAGGTGGTTTTCGAGGAGTATTATCCGCTCGACCAGATCGATTTCAGCGCGACCGTCAACCGGATCATCTCCAACAAGGTGGACGTGGTGTTCAACACCGTGATCCCGCCGGGCGTCGGCCCGTTCTTCAAGCAGCTTTATGAAGCCGGCTTTCTCAAGAGCGGCGGCCGGCTGGCCTGCGTCTACTACGACGAGAACACGCTCGCCATCAACCAGCCTGCCGAAATCGAGGGACTTGCCAGCTGTCTCGACTATTTCAGGGCGCTCGACCCGGAAGACCCGGTCAGCGCCAAGATCCAGGCGGAATATGACAAGGAGTTTCCCGGCACCTTCCTGTTCGCGGCGGGAAGTGCCGCCACCGGCACCTATCGGGGCCTCAAGCTGTGGGAGGCCGCGGTCAAGGAGGCCGGCAAGGTCGACCGTGACGCGGTCGCCGCGGCACTCGACCATGCCAAGATCGCCGAAGGCCCCGGCGGACCCGCCGAAATGGTGCCCGGCAAGCGGCATTGCAAAATGAAGATGTACACCGCGGTTGCCAAGGGCGGCAATTACGAGATTGTGGCGCGCAGCGCGGGTCTGGTCGATCCGAAGGAATGCTGAGCATAGCGAAACGACGAAATGCGGCGTTGTGATCTCCGGAGCTAATGTGCTGGCAAGTTGATGACAGAAACCACACCGCCCGCCCTGAGGCTCGACCTTCGTGTTCGTCGTTTCCGCCAATGGCGACTTCTGCCGTTGATGGAAGTCGCGGTGCTGACGATCGGCGTCCTGCTGCCGCTGGTGCTGCAGGACTATCTGACGATCTATGCCACGCGGGTCCTGATCCTCTGCCTGTTCGCGCTCTCGTTCGATCTGGTGTGGGGATATGCCGGAATCATGAGCTTCGGGCAGGCCGTGTTCTTCGGTTCGGCCGGCTATGGCGTGGCGCTGATCGCGCGCGATCTCGGAGTCACCTCGATGCTGCTGGTGTTGCCGGCCGGGCTGCTGATCGGGTTCACCTTCGCGCTGTTGCTGGGGGGATTCCTGCTGCTGGGGCGGCATCAGTCCAGCGTGATTTTCGTCTCGCTGGGTACGCTGACCGGGTCCTATGCCGCCGACCGGGTGGCGCGGGGCTGGTACTATCTCGGAGGCCAGAACGGTATCCCCTCGATCCCGTCGATGAGCCTCGGCAGCTACGACCTCGACGAGGGCCCGGTGTTCTATTATTTCGCGCTGGCCATTCTCTTGCTGGTCTATCTGCTGTGCCGGTTTCTGGTCGGCTCGCAGTTCGGACTGGCGCTCGCCGGCCTGCGCGAGAACGAGCAGCGCATCAAGTTCTTCGGCTATCGGGTGCAGCGCCTCAAGGCGATCATCTTCTCGTTCGCCGGCGCCATCGCGGGATTGGCCGGCAGCCTTTTTGCCTTCCATGAGGGCTTCGTCTGGCCGAATATGCTGGGCGTGGTGATGTCCACGCAGGTCGTGCTTTATGTGCTGTTTGGCGGCGCCGGTACCCTGATCGGGGCTGTGATCGGCACCGTTGTCATCGAGGCACTCAGCTTCTGGCTGTCGAACAGCTACCAGGACATTTGGCCGATCATCCTCGGCGTGCTGCTGCTGCTGGTCATTCTGTTCCGGCCGGCCGGGCTGATCAGCCTGATCGTCAGCGAGCGCGAGCGGGTAGGTAATTTCGGCCGGCCGCCGAAGGAGCGACCTCATGGCCCTGCTTGAGGCGCGCGGCCTCACCAAGATATTCGGCAAGCTGACGGCGCTCAATGGCGCCGAACTCAGCGTCGAACAGAACGAATTTCATGGCCTGATTGGACCGAACGGCTCCGGCAAGAGCACCCTGATGAAGTGTATTGCCGGCGCGGAGGTGGCGACCGCCGGGACGGTGACGTTCGGCGGTCGTGATATCACCCAGGCGCCGCCCGCAGAGCGGGCCCGCGCCGGCATGAGCCTGAAGTTCCAGATCACCAGCGTGCTGCCCGCATTGACGCTGTACGACAATGTGCTGCTGGCGCTGCAGGCCCAGACCTCGTTGCCGAGCCTGTTGTTTTCCCGGACCCGCGGCGTGCTGCATGATCGCGTCATGGCCATGCTCGAACAGTTCCGCCTGGTGGATCACGCGGCCAGTCCGGCCGCCGCCCTGTCGCATGGCCAGCAGCAATGGCTTGAAATTGCCATGGCGCTGGCGCCGGAGCCGAAATTGTTGCTGCTGGACGAGCCGACCGGCGGCATGAGCCTGGAAGAGCGGCGGGTCACCGGCGAACTGCTGCAGCCGATCAAGAAGCGCTGCTCGCTGGTCATCGTCGAGCACGACCTCGACTTCATTCGCGACATCTGCGACCGGCTCACCGTGCTCGATCAGGGCAGCGTGCTCGATTGCGGCTCGGTCCGCCACATCCAATCGAGTCCCAAGGTCCAGGAGGTCTATCTCCGCCGTGCCTGATGACAAATACCTCGATATCCGCAATCTCGACGCCGGTTACGGCCGCAGCCAGGTGCTGTTCGACGTCACCATGACCGTGCCCTGGCGCGGCGGTGTCGCGGTGCTCGGCCGCAACGGCGCCGGCAAGACCACGCTGATGAAGGCCATTATCGGCGAGCTGCCGTTGCTGGGTGGCTCGGTCAGCCTGGACGCCCGCGATGTCGGGCGGCTGCCGACTGAACAGCGCATCGGGTTGGGGTTCGGCTACGTGCCGCAGGAGCATTCGGTGTTCTCGCGGCTTTCGGTGCGCGACAATCTTGCGGTGGGCGCGCTGACCAATCGCGACAGCCAGGCGGTCAACCGGATCCTGGAAATATTTCCCAAACTCGGCCAGCGGATGGACCAGGTCGCGGGCACGCTGTCGGGCGGCGAGCGCAAGATGCTCGCGATCGGGCGGGCGCTGCTGTCGGACCCGCGGGTGCTGTTGCTGGACGAGCCGACCGAGGGTGTCTGGATCGGCGTGATCGAGGAGATTACCGAGCGGCTGATCCTGCTGGCCAAGGATATCGCCGTGGTCATCGTCGAGCAGCATCTCGATCTGGCGCTGCGGGTTGCCAGTCGTGCCTATGTGCTGGATCGCGGCAGGGTCGCGCTGACCGGATCGGCACAGGAGGTTCGCAGCGATCCGAAACTGCTGCAATATCTTGCGCCCTGAGGCCTGCGAACCGGTTCCGGCGACCGGCGAGCATTGCCCGGCACGGGGTGCCAACTGGCGGGAGAGGCCCGAAAACGCCGCTCGCGGCTAGCCGGCGGGCGGCCGGTGGTTCGTGGCTCGTACTCCAAGCGCGCTCCGCGCTGCGGGGCAAGCCCGCGATTTTTTTGTAGCCGAGACAGCTTCGCCCAAGGCCTGACACCGCCCGCCCGGCGATTTGAGTTTCCCTTAATCTCACGTAAGGTCTTTCCCCTCTCACGAGAATGGTGGTCTAAGTCATAATCATGAATTTCAGCGAAAACACCGGTGATCCCTGGCGCGTGGGGGTGCTGTTCTCGCAGACGGGGGTCACTTCCGCCGTAGAGCAGTCTCAGCTCAATGCGACATTGCTCGCCATTGAGGAGATCAATTCCGGTGGCGGCGTGCTCGACCGCATGGTCGAGCCCGTGATCTACGATCCGTCGTCCGACCCGAAGCAGTTCCGCAGCCTCGCCGAACGGCTGTTTCAGGTCGACCGTATCCGGCTGCTGTTCGGCTGTTATATGTCGAGCACCCGCAAGGCGGTTTTGCCGGTGGTCGAAGGCCACCGCGGCCTGTTGTTTTATCCGACGCTCTACGAGGGCTTTGAATATTCCAGGCACTGCATCTACACCGGTGCGGCGCCCAACCAGAACTCGCTGCAGCTGGCGAAATTTCTGCTGGCCACCTACGGCAATCGCTTCCTGCTGGTAGGATCGAACTACATCTATCCTTACGAGTCCAATCGCCTGATGGCGGATTTCGTGGTGCAGGCCCGCGGCAAGGTGCTGGACGAGATCTACGTTCCGCTCGAGGCCGCTCCGCGGGATTTCGAGAAAGTGATCAACCGGATCAAGAAGACCTCGCCTGATGTGATCTTCTCGACGGTGGTGGGCCGCGGCACGTCGGTATTCTACGAGGCGTATCGCAAGGCCGGGTTCGACCCGGCGAAGATGCCGATCGCGAGCCTGACCACCAGCGAGGCGGAAGTTGCGGAGATGCATCGCGAGGCCGCTGAAGGCCATATTACCGCGGCGCCGTTCTTCGAAACCTCCTCCTCGCCATCGGCGCGGCGTTTCGTCGAGAGTTTCAAGGCCAGGTACGGACCGGACGCGCCGGTGACGGCAGCGGCAGAAGCGGCCTATTTCCAGCTGCATCTGGCGATGCGCGCGCTGGCGCGGTGCGGATCGGACGATCCGGAGCGGGTGCTGAAGGAGCTGCGCGATTCCGAGTTCGACGCCCCGCAGGGACGCGTCAGGATCGACCCGGAAAACAACCACACTTATCTTTGGCCGCGGATCGCGCGTCTGGACAAATTCGGCCGGTTCCAGACGGTCTGGAATCCTGGGGTTCGGATCAAGCCGGACCCCTATTGTGTCGTACAGAGCCTCGATGACTGGTCGGCTGACGACCTCCAGACCATCAGCCACTGAATTTCTGAGCGAGAACAGATGGTGGCGATCCAAATCCTTCGCGATCTTCGCGGCCTGCGCGTCCAGGTGGTTCATCCGCCGGACAATGAGCGCGTCAGGCTGGTAGAGCATCTTCGCCGCATCGGCTGCATGGTCGAGACGCAATGGCCGGTTCCCGAATGCTGGAGCGACAATTGCGATGTGATGCTGCTGGCCGTTGAACATGATGTCCGGAGCGATATTCAGCGCCTTCTGAAGTCAGGCGACGGGCCGCGCCCGACCCTGATCGCCGTGGTCGGTTACGAAGACCCCTCGACCCTCCAACTGGTACTGGAGGCCGGAGCGGTCGCCGTCATCGAGCGGCCGATCCGGCCCTTCGGTCTGCTCACCAATCTGACGATCGCGCGCAGCATCTGGCTCGAAAAGCGCGAAACCGACAAGCGGATCCGCAAGCTGGAGCGCAAGCTTTCGGGCATTCAGCGGATCCAGAAGGCGAAGGCGGTGCTGATGGATGGCCAGGGATTGAGCGAAGCCGAGGCTTACGAAAGCATTCGCCGCCAGGCGATGGCGAAGAGGCTGTCGATGGACGACATGGCCGCTGCAATCATCCATGCAAATGAACTCTTGCAGTACCGCGCAAAAGATGTTTAATTTTACGCCTGACTGCGGTTGAACAATATCGTTCCGACCAAAGTTTTTGCCGGACCACCGATGATGTTGGTTTGGCTTGGCTAGGTAGCCCGAAAGATCCGCGAGGATCTGTCGGGCTTTTTTTGTTTTGGCGGCCGAGAATCGGCACGGACCTGACCGGGTCCGCCGGCCTCGGGGAGCTCTGGAATTTTTGTAGTTCGAAAATGACGCGCTTCGGCGCGAACGGAACCGGCTTGGCTCCTGGTTGCGGGGCGGTCACAAGGGGAGTGTCACGATCATGATGCACGGCGATATTTCTTCCAGCAATGACACGGTCGGCGTAGCCGTCGTGAACTACAAGATGCCGCGCCTTCACACCAAGGCGGAGGTGCTAGCCAACGCCAAGAAAATCGCCGACATGGTGGTCGGCATGAAATCCGGCCTGCCCGGAATGGACCTGGTGATCTTCCCGGAATATTCGACCCACGGCATCATGTATGACTCCAAGGAGATGTATGAAACCGCGTCGGTGGTGCCCGGCGAGGAGACGGAAATTTTCGCGGAAGCCTGCCGCAAGGCCAAGGTCTGGGGCGTATTCTCGCTGACCGGCGAACGCCACGAGGAACATCCGAAGAAGGCGCCCTACAACACCCTGATCCTGATGAACGACAAGGGTGAGGTGGTGCAGAAGTATCGCAAGATCATGCCGTGGGTGCCGATCGAGGGTTGGTACCCGGGCAACTGCACCTACGTTTCCGATGGGCCCAAGGGCCTCAAGGTCTCGCTGATCATCTGCGACGACGGCAATTACCCGGAGATCTGGCGCGACTGCGCCATGAAGGGCGCGGAGCTGATCGTCCGCTGTCAGGGCTACATGTATCCGGCAAAGGACCAGCAGGTCATCATGGCGAAGGCCATGGCGTGGGCGAACAATACCTATGTGGCCGTCTCCAACGCCGCCGGCTTCGATGGCGTTTATTCCTATTTCGGCCACTCCGCGATCATCGGCTTCGACGGCCGCACGCTCGGCGAATGCGGCGAAGAGGAATACGGCATCCAGTACGCCCAGCTATCCAAAATGCTGATCCGCGATGCGCGCAAGAACGGTCAATCGGAAAACCATCTCTTCAAGCTGGTGCACCGCGGCTACACCGGATTGATCAATTCCGGGGAAGGCGACCGCGGCCTGGCGGCGTGCCCCTATGAATTTTATTCCAAATGGATCGCCGATCCCGAAGGCACCCGTGAGATGGTGGAGAGCTTCACCCGAAAGGCGGTTGGAACCGAGGAGGCTCCGATCGAGGGCATTCCGAACAAGGTGGCTGCGCACCGCTAGCCCGAAACCTGAAGCTCCGCGCCGGCCGACGTCGTCGGCGCGGAGTTTGCCGAGCATGATCCGGAAGGGTGGATCATGCCCTAGCAAGGCAGCGGGCACGGCGCCGTTTCGATCTGAAGGCATCACGCTCCAGGCTGGCTTGCTGGATCCAACCAAGTAAAGGGGCTGGCTCGATGCTGCGCATTGATCGTGTGTTGGGCAGCCGGCTGGAAACCGCATTTTCCGAGGAGATACACCGCCTCGAGCATCGCGGGGCGCTTGACGTCGTCAATATCCCGGTTGCCGACCTGGCCCGACACCGGCTGCTGGCGATGACCCGCGGCGGTGAGGAACTCGCAATCGCGCTGCCGCGCGACCAGAAGCTGTTCGACGGCGCCGTGCTTCTGATCGACAGCGCGCGCGCGATCGTGGTTCGCGCCGCTACCGAACGCTGGATGCGTTTCGAACCGCGCTCGATCGGTGACGCGACCGAGCTCGGGTACCTCGCCGGCAATCTTCATTGGCGCGTCCGTTTCCGGGGCGAAGTGTTGCTTGTGGCGGTCGAAGGCCGGCCCGAGGACTACACTGCATGTCTGGGCGAGATGATTTCGGCAAACCGCGTCGCGGTCAGCATCCTGGATGAGGAACAAGACGGCGACGGCGCCGCAGCTCCGCATGCGCAAGCCGATCCGGGCGCCGCCAACGATTCCATTTGATCCCGATGCTTTTGGCGCTGCAGACCGCGCCGGGCCAAGAGCGGCGTACCACATCGCCGCGCGCCGGCCGCTCGGAGTCGAACCGGCGGCTCGGTGCAAATAGGCGTTTGGGCTAGCGCCGCGCCAACCGGAAATAGAGTTCGGACAGGCGGGTCGGCAGGTCTTCGACCCGGGGCACCAGCATGGTATTGCCGCGGCCGAAAATACGCGCGGCTGAATTCATGGCTCCCGATCCCAGCACCACGCCGAATCCGTCGATCCCCCGGCTCCGCAATCCGAGTGCGGCCCGGCGCGCATCTTCGACGAGATCGAGCGGGTCCGCGACGTCGACGTCGGAGGGCTCGCCATCGGTCAGGACGATGACCAGTTTCCGGAAGCTGCGGCCGCGACTGATCAACTCGCCGGCGTGGCGCAGCGCGGTGCCGAGCCGGGTCGACAGGCCAGACGACAGTCCGGCCAGGCGGGCGACGCAGCCGCGGTCGTAGGCTTCGTCAAAGGCCTTGACCGTCGTCATCTCGACATCATCGCGCCCGTTGGAGGCGAATGCGAGCAGGCTGAACGGATCGCCCAGCGCGCTCATGGCTTCGGCGAGAATGGCGACCGCGAGGCGTTCGACCTCGAGAATCGAGGCGCCGGAAGCCAGGCGATCGCGCGTCGATTCCGAGATGTCGATCAGCAGCAGCACCGCGAGGTCGCGATGCTTGGAGGTCGTGGCCCGGAATATCCGCGGGTCCGGTTCCTGGCGCATCCGCAACGCGATGCCCGCCTCGAGCATGGCGTCGACGTCGAGGTCGTGACCGTCGAACTGCCGCTTCAGGCGGATGGTCCGACCGACCCGCACGCCGCGGACCAGGCGCCTGATCCGGTTGCGCAAGACGTCCGCGCGGTCGAGCGCCGCTTCCACCAGGCGGGGGTCGCCGGGAGCAGCCGCAACCTGACGGACCGTGGTCCATTCCGGGCGCTCGACGCCGTGGGCGCGGTCCCATTCCGGATATTTCGCGATCACGATGCCGCGCTGGTCCGGCGCCGCGGGCCGGGCGCGACCGAGGCTGCCTTCGTCCTGCTGAAGATCGGGACGATGCAGGTCCTGGTCCGGCTGGTCGCGCTGCTCGAGGCGAGCCGCATCGACGGCAAGATCGAGCATTTCCGCCGACGCGGGCGCGTCGTCGCCAAAATCCCACAGCCCGAGACCGTCATCGCGATAGAGCGGCTCGACGACGTAGGTTTTGGCGTTGAACTGGACGCGCATCTGGCCAAGATCGTTGCCGAGCAGCATGCCAATCTCGCGGCTGATGGCGGGGTCTTCGAGCCGTGCCAGCCGGGCCTCGAACATCGAGCGCCCTTTGCCGACGAAGCTGTCATCGTCGGCGTAACATGGATCGAACAAGGCTCTCGCCAGCCGTGCCAGCAGGCTCGGCGCGGTCGCCATGCCGGCGGCAACTGCGACATGGTAGGGCGACCATAATTTGCGCAGGCCCGGGAGCCGACGCATCGCGAGCTGCTCGATCCGCGCATCCTCGATCAATGTAACCAGCGCAACCTGCAACGGCTTCAGTGTGCCCACAGGGAATCGAGCCCCTCCGAACACCAGATGCGCCTGGGCATGCGCTCCCGCGGCCCGATACAGGGCATAGGCGGCTTCGCCCTGCACGCCGCGATAGATTTCCGGCATGCGGATCAATGGCCCTGCGATTCCCGCGCGGCGCTGCGGCGCCTGGCCGCTGTCGCCTGCAAAACTGCGCAATAGCGGCGGCCGTCCCCACAGCGAGGTCACGAAGGCCTTGGTCTGGCGCTCGGTTTCGGCGAAGCCGATGCCAGCCGTCGGGCGCGCCAGCAGCCGCCGTGCGAGTTCATCCTGCAGCGTGAAGAAGGCCAGCCGCCGCCGCTTGTCGCCGGCCGCCATTTTCAAGCCGGCGGCAATGAAATTCTCAAAGGAGAGAATGCTCCCTCCCGACAGGATATCGACCATCCGCGATGCGGCCGCCTCGACCGATTCGGGTGCTTGCTGCGCAAGCCCGTCGATGCCGCGCCACCAGCGCGCCAGGTCCGGATCGTTACCCAGAATTTTGCGCGCGACGGTTGCCGCCGTAATGGCGGCGGCGGCGGCGCTGGCGCCGGCATGGCGGCAAACATTCGCCGCCGTGTGCGCAGCCGCAACCAGCGAGGCGATACCTGCTTCGGTGGGCTGACTCCTGCTGATCTGCCAGAACGCGACCAGGCAGGACGGTCCGGCATTCACGTCGGCCAGCGCCAGCACGCCTGCCGCCCAGCCCTCGAGCTCGTCGGGATCAAAGCGAGCCGCGAGATTGTTCCAGGCGATGCGGAACAGCGGCCTGAGTGTCTCGCGTTGCCGCATCAGCAAATGGAGGCGGCGGACGGCCCCGTCCGGCGGCGCCGTAATCACCCGTAGCGGCACCGATCGGATCGCCGCGCTCACGGGATGCAGGCCTCGATCGCCGCACTGAGCGCTGCGCGAATGTCGTGATTGTCGGTAATCGGCAGAACGATGCTCGAGCGGACGGCGGCTTCGACCGGCAGGCCGGCGCGCACCAGCCGGCCGGCATGAATCAGCATCCGCGTCGAGGCGCCTTCTTCGAGGCCATGGCCCTGGAGGTTGCGGGAACGTTGTGCGATGGCGACGAGGGTGGAGGCCAATTCGACATCGGTTCCGGCCTCGCGCGCCACGATCGCCGCTTCGACCGCCGGTGGCGGATACCCGAAATCGATCGCGAGGAAGCGCTGCTTGGTGGATTCCTTCAGGTCCTTCACCGCGCTCTGGTAGCCGGGGTTGTAGGAGATCGTCAGCTGGAAATCGGCGTGGGCCGGCACGATCTCGTTGTGCTTCTCCAAAGGCAGGATCCGCCGCGTATCCGTCAGCGGATGGATCACGACCGTGGTGTCCTGGCGGGCTTCGACGATTTCATCGAGATAGCAGATCGCCCCATGCCTGACCGCCATGGTCAGCGGGCCGTCGTGCCAGACGGTGCCATCCGGCTCCAGCAGGTAGCGGCCGGCAAGATCGGAGGCGGTCATGTCTTCATGCGCGGCGACGGTGACCAGGGGCCTCGCCAGGCGCCATGCCATGTGTTCGATGAACCGGGTCTTGCCACAGCCGGTGGGCCCCTTCAACATCACGGGCAGGCGTTCGGCGAACGCGGCCTCGAAGACCGCGACCTCGTCGCCGACGGGCTGGTAGAAGGGTTCCGAGACGATTCGATAGGCCTCGAGGGTCATGCGCATCTCCACGAATGCCGCGTGGGGAAGCTCGCCTGCCAAGGCGAAGCCTTCCTCCCCTCCGCAGCGGGTTCGGCAAGCATCGCCTTATGGGCGCGCCACGGCCTTGGGGCGCGCAAGCAGGCATTTTCGAAAAAACGCCTCGGTCATCATTAGATCGCGGATTGCGCTTTTATACAAGTGACCCGGCGATTCCGGTCAAGCCGCCGCTGGCTTATCGCCGGACCAGCCGCGAGGCCGAGGTCGCTGCCTTGGTCAGGTCCCCGGCGATGATGTCCATGACGGCCGACATCGCCGCGGACAGGCTCCGCCTCGGATTTGTAACCCAGGCCACCGAGCGGACGATGGAAGGATTGCGCAGCCGGCGGGCCCTGATGCGGCCCGCCGCAAGCGTCGAATGCAGCGCTATGCCGGGCAGGACGGTCAGCAGATCCGTGGTCGCAACCACCTCGCAGATCGCCGACAGCGTGTCGATCTCGAGCCGGGGTTTCAAGCTGAAGCCGGCGGCGGCGGCTGCATCGTCCAAAATTCGCCGCAGCCCATGGCGCCGCGAAGGTATGACGATATCGAGGCCTTCGAGCCGATCGAACGACACCACCTTGGGCAGTTGCAACTGGTTGCCGGCCGCGCAGGCGAGCATCATTTCCTCATCCAGAATGTGCCGCGAGGTCGGCGCCAGCCGCGGCGCCGGGGTGTTGACGATGGCAATGTCGAGCTGCCCGGCCGCGACCCACTCCAGCATGGTCTCCGAATAGCCCTCGCAGACCAGGAGATGGATCTCGGGATATCTGGCTGCAATCGACGCCGATGACGCCGGCAACGTGCTCTGCGCCGCCGACGTGATCATGCCGATGTTCACCCGGCCCGACACCTTGCCGTCGAGCTCGGCGATTTCATCGCGGGCGCGGTCGATGTCGGTGATGATCGGGGCGACCCGCTGCGCCAGGGCTTCGCCTGCGGGGGTCAGCGACATGCCGCGGGCGACCCGATAGAACAGTTGCTTGCCCAGCGATTTCTCCAGCTTCGCGATCTGCATGCTCAGCGCCGGCTGCACGATATTGAGCTGGCGCGCGGCGCGCGTGACATTGCCTTCCTGTGCGAGACAGAGGAAGTACTGCATCTGCCTGAGGTCCACGCGGTCCGTCTCCTAACCGGCAATGCCGCCGCTTGCTTCATCATTATTGATGATAATGGTGATAAAAAGCAATTATTTGTTCTGATCGGGCGAGCTGCCTAGGTTTTCCCTGCCTCCATCCGATGGTCGATCAGGGGAGTGCATTGCAACAGGATGGAACACGCAGGTGAAACCCTTGGAACCAGCTCGGCGCCGCCTGATCGTCGGCATCTCCGGCGCCTCCGGCGTGGTGTATGGCGTCCGTCTGTTGCAGCTGTTGCGCAATGCCGGCGTCGAGAGCCATCTCGTGATGTCGAGGACCGCGGAGATAACCTTCGCCCACGAGACCGCGCTCAAGATCGCCGACGTCAGGGCGCTGGCCGATATTCATCATCGCATCGACGACATGGCGGCGTCGATTTCCAGCGGTTCGTTTCGCACCGCCGGCATGATCGTGGCGCCGTGCTCGATGCGCTCGATGTCCGAAATCGCCAGCGGCGTGACCACCACGCTGCTGACCAGGGCAGCCGACGTCACCCTCAAGGAGCGCCGGCGCCTGGTGTTGATGGTGCGCGAAACCCCGCTGCATACCGGTCACCTAAGGACCATGACGGCGTTGTCGGAAATGGGTGCGATCATCGCCCCTCCGGTGCCGGCTTTCTATTCCAAGCCGGAAACGCTGGACGATATGGTGGATCATACCGTCGGTCGCGCGCTCGACCTGTTCGACATCGACGTCGGCGTCGTCAACCGCTGGGGTGAATCGCGCGGCCGTCCGGTCAAGCGTGAAGAAGTCTAGGGCGATCAAATTGCGGGCAGGGTGCCAAACGGAGTGAAACATCATGGAAGCAAGCCGGGCCAACGCGGCGACCGCCGGCCACAACAGCCATCCCGACCTGCGCGGCTGGCTGCAGCGGCTGGTCGCGACCGACCGGCTGGTTGTTGCCAGGCCCGGCGTTTCGCTGATCGATGAACTGGCGGCGGTAGCCAAGAAGCTTGAACGGGAGCGCGCGGTGCTGTTTCCCGCGCCAGGCCAGCATGACATTCCGGTGGTCGCCAATCTGTTCGCCGATCGCAGCTGGATCGCGGATTCCCTCGGCGTCCCGACCGCCGAGTTGTTGTCCCGTTTCCAGAACGCGGTTCGCCACCCGCTGCCCTGGGTCGAGGTGACCGCGGCGCCGGTGCACGATGTCATTCATCGCGACATTGATTTGCTGCGGCAATTGCCGATCCCAAAGCACAACGAACACGACAGCGGGCCCTATATTACCGCGGCGTTGCTGATCGCCAGAAACCCAAAGACGGGCATTCAGAACGTCTCCATTCATCGCTGCCAGGTCAGCGGCCCGGACCGCATCGGCGTATTGCTGCTGCCTCGCCACACCCGGCATTATTTCCGCATCGCCGAGGAAGCCGGGGAGGCGCTGGAGATCGCACTGGTGATCGGCGTGCATCCAGCCTGCATTCTCGCCTCGCAGGCGATCGCAGCACTGGATGACGACGAGATGGCGATCGCCGGCGCGCTGCTCGGCCAGCCGGTGGAAATGGTCAAATGCCGAACCAACCGGGTTCGCGTGCCCGCATACGCGGAAATCGTCATCGAAGGCCGCATCTTGCCAAAGGTCCGCGAACCCGAAGGCCCGTTCGGCGAATTTCCGCAATATTACGGTCCCCGCGCCGACCGTGAAGTCATCCAGGTCGATGCCATTACACACCGCCACAACCCGATCTTCCACACCATTGTCGGTGGCGGCATGGAGCATCTCCTGCTCGGCGGCATTCCGCGCGAAGCCACGCTGCTGGACCACCTGCAACGCAGCTTTCCCTCGGTGCGCGACGTGCGCCTGACCCGCGGCGGGACCTGTCGCTATCATCTCGCCGTCAAGATCGAAAAGGCCAGCAGCGGCGAGGCGAAGAACATCATCATGGGCGCCTTCGGCGGCCATTACGACATCAAGCAGGTGGTGGTCGTCGACATGGATGTCGATATCGACGATCCCAGCGAGATCGAATGGGCGATTGCGACGCGCTTCCAGGCGGACCGTGACCTTGTCGTCGTCTCCGGGGCACAGGGCTCGAAGCTCGATCCCTCGTCGGCCGATGGCGTCAGCGCCAAAATGGGCATCGACGCCACCAAGCCGGTTTCGACCGAGCCGATGGAATTCAAGCGCATTCATGTCAAGGGCGTCGAGAATGTCGATCTCGCTCGCCTGCTTCAGGACAATCCCAAGGTCGCCTTCACGCGGGTACTCGCCGGCTAGATATGGGATCGAACGACTGCCATTTGGAATAGCGACCCTGGCCCGAGCCAGGAACTGCAACGAGCGGACGGGATCTGGGAGAGATTGCCATGTCGATAGCGCTGCGAATCGCACACGGGGCCTTTGGCCGGGTCGCCCTTCTCGATATGGACCAGTCGCTGGTGCGCCACGCCCATCCGCATTGCCATGTGCTTCTGAAGGTGGAGGGCGCCGACACCCAGTTCGTTGTCGGCGATACCGTCTATCCGCTGACCGATGAGACGGCGGTGCTGGTAAACGGCTGGCAGCCGCACTCCTATGTCCACGATCCGGACCGGCTCCGCAGTGTCATTCTTGCGCTCTATATCGAACCCGAATGGTTGAAGGCGTTCCGGCCGGGCTGGGCTGCGAGCGGCGCGCCCGGCTTCTTCGGCCACCCCTCCGGCGAGGTCTCTCCGCGCATCCGCGGCCTCGCGATGAATTTGGCGGCCGATATGATGGCCCGCCCCGAGGCGCGCGTTGCGCATGAATCGGCGCTGTCCGATCTGATGATCGCTGTGATCGAGCGTTTCACACCCTGGCGAAGTTTTCCGGCTTCGATCAGGGAGATGAACACCCGCCCCGGCGACTGGCGCATCCGGCGGGTTGCGACCTCGATGCGCTCCGATGGCGGCAGGGGCTCAGACCTCGACGCGTTCGCCAGGGAGGCCGGGCTGTCGCGTGCGCACTTCTTCCGGTTGTTCGAATCCTCGACCGGTGTTCCGCCGAAGGTCTACCTGAACGTCGTGCGCATGGAACAGGCCGTCGATGCGGTGCTGAACCAGTCCGCCAGCGTCAGCGACATCGGCGCCCAGCTCGGCTTTGCCGAGCCCGCGCATTTCACCCGCTTCTTCCGTAACCACGCCGGCGTTAGTCCGCGCGAGTTTCGAAACGTCTCACGGCTGGCGAGCTGATGCTGCAGTGCACATTCGGCGAAGAAATGAGACGGGATGGTAAGTCCCGAGATCGGACGGTATTCCGGGCTGAGACGTTACTAAAATAAAGTCTCCCAACGCACGCAAAATGCGAGGGAGGACGTTCGGGATGGCGGAAGGCGCCAGCCACCCATCTGCCGATCGTGAACCGGGCTCGCCATGGCTCGGGCGGTCGATTCCGCGTGTCGAAGACGCGGCGCTTTTGGCCGGACGCGGCCGCTTCATCGACGATCTCGGGGTTCCTGCCGGCACGCTCCATGCTGCGTTTCTGCGCTCGCCGCATCCACACGCGGATATCGTCTCGATCGAGACTTCCGTAGCAAGGCGGGCGCCTGGTGTCGTCGCTGTCCTCGACGGCCAGGATATCAAGGCTCTGACCACCAGCCTGGTCGTGGGCGTCAAGGCGCCGGTCGAATGCTGGCCGATCGCCGTCGGGCGGGTCCGCTATGTCGGCGAGCCGGTGGCGATCGTCGTCGCGACCAATCGGTATCTGGCCGAAGACGCGGTCGATTTGATCGAAGTGCGTTACCGGGCGCGACCTGCCGTGATCGATCCGCTGCTGGCGCTGAACCCGGACGCGCCGGTGCTGCATGACGGTTTTGCCGGCAATGTCGCCAGCGATCGAAGCTTTCGCTACGGCGACCCGGAGCAGGCCTTTGCGTCGGCGGCACACCGGATCAGCATCGACATCCGCTATCCGCGCAATTCCTGCACGCCGATCGAAACCTATGGCGTGGTCGCCGACTATGACGCCGGCGAAGACGCCTACGACGTACTGGCCAATTTTCAGGGGCCCTTCAGCATTCATGCCGTGCTGTCGCGGGCGCTGAAGGTTCCGGGCAATCGGCTGCGGCTCCGAACACCGCCGGATTCCGGTGGCAGCTTTGGTGTCAAGCAGGGCGTCTTCCCCTATGTCGTCCTCGTCGCCGCGGCTGCACGCGCCGTGGAACGCCCGGTCAAATGGATCGAGGATCGGCTCGAACATCTCGCCGCGTCGGTCTCCGCCACCAACCGGGCCACTACGCTGAGCGCGGCGGTCGCCGTCGACGGCCGCATCCTGGCGCTCGACTGGGACCAGGTCGAGGACTGCGGAGCGCATCTGCGTGCACCGGAGCCGGCGACATTGTATCGCATGCACGGCAATCTGACCGGCGCCTACGACATTCGCCATCTCGCGGTTCGCAACCGCGTCGTCGTGACCAACAAGACGCCGACCGGGTTGAACCGCGGCTTCGGCGGTCCGCAAGTTTATTTCGCGCTCGAACGCCTGATGCAGCGCGTCGCGATCGAACTCGGGCTCGATCCGCTCGACGTCATCACCCGCAATCTGGTTGCCGCCGGCGCCTTTCCGTACCGGACCGCGAGCGGCGCGCTGCTGGACTCCGGAGATTATCAGGAAGCGATCAGGCGCGGCGTCCGCGACGGCTCGCTCGCGGAACTCAAGTCGCGCCGCGATGCCGCGCGCGCCGAGGGACGGCTCTACGGCGTCGGCTACACCGCGGTGGTCGAGCCGAGCGTGTCCAACATGGGCTATATCACCACGGTGCTGACGGCGGCCGAGCGCCGCAAGGCCGGTCCGAAGAACGGAGCCCAGGCCACGGCGACGGTGGCGATCGACCCGCTCGGGAGTGTCGCGGTGCATGTCGCCTCGGTGCCGCAGGGCCAGGGCCATCGCACCGTGCTGTCGCAGGTTGTGGCGGATGTGTTCGGCCTTACCCCCGGCGATGTCAGGGTCAACACCGAAATCGATACCGCCAAGGATGCCTGGTCGATCGCATCCGGCAATTACGCCAGCCGCTTCGCCCCTGCCGTTGCCGGAACCGCCAAACTCGCCGCGGAGCGGATCGCTCAGCGGCTGCGGCGTATCGCGGCGAGCCAATTGAACACCGATGTCGACGATATCGCGTTCGCTGCCGGCTACGTCGGCTCGAAGCGCAATCCCGACAACAAGGTATCATTCTCCCGCCTCGCCGCGCTCAGCCACTGGTCTCCTGGCGCGCTGCCCGACGGTGTCGGACAGACCATTCGTGAAACCGTATTCTGGAGCCCGCCGGAGCTGACCGCCCCTGACGACGACGATCAGATCAATTCCTCGCTCTGCCATGGCTTCATTTTCGATTTCTGCGGGGTCGAGGTCGATCGGATCACCCTGCAAACCCGGATCGATCGCTATGTGACGGTGCACGATTGCGGCACCATCCTGCATCCGGCCATGGTCGACGGGCAGATTCGCGGCGGCTTCGCCCAGGCAATCGGTGCGGCGCTCTACGAGGAATTCGCCTACGCCGCAGACGGCAGCTTTCTGACCGGAACATTTGCCGATTATCTGCTGCCGACCACGGCCGAGGTGCCGGATCCCGTGATCCTGCACCTGCAGACGCCGTCGCCCTTTACGCCGCTCGGCGCCAAGGGCGTCGGCGAGGGCAACTGCATGTCGACGCCGGTCTGCATCGCCAACGCGGTAGCCGATGCTCTCGGGATAAAGGACGTCGAACTGCCGCTGGTGCCGGCGAAGCTCGCAACCATGCTGCGCGGCGCCGAGCCGTCGCCGCCTGCCGACGGCGTCGCAGGATCGATCAAGCCGCGCGGCGGCGACCGGCGCCTGCGCGGCGAAGGCGAGGCGACGGTCGGCGCGCCCGCCGAGCGGGTCTGGGCCATGCTGCTCGACCCTGCGACCTTGCAATCCGTGATTCCGGGCTGCCATCATGTCGAAAAAATTTCCGACAAGCATTTCCGCGCCGAGGTGACCCTCGGCATCGGTCCGGTAAAGGGGCGATATCGTGCAGAGGTCAAACTGTCCGACCTCGATCCGCCGCACGCGGTCACGCTCGGCGGCTCCGCTGAAGGGGCGCTCGGCTTCGGTGGCGGCGAAGGCCGCATCACGCTTACTGCGACCACGACGGGCGGCACCGCGATCCGCTATGTCTACGAGGCCGCGATCGGAGGCAAGGTAGCCAGCATCGGCGGTCGCCTGCTCGACGGCGCCACCCGCGTGATCATCGGCCAGTTCTTCGCCGCGCTGGCGCGCGAGGCCGGCGGTGGTTCGCCGGGTCGAACGCCGCCCCGCCGGTCTCTGCTGGGGCAGCTGCGTCGCTGGTTTGGAGGGCGTCCATGAAGCCCGCCGCATTCGACTATATCAGGGCCGAGCATCTCGACGAAGTGCTTGAGGCGCTCCGCAGGGAGGGAAGCGACGCGCGCATCATCGCCGGCGGTCAATCGCTGATGCCGATGCTCAACATGCGGCTGGCGAAGCCCAAGACCCTGATCGACATCATGAGGCTGCCCGAATTGGCGCGCATCGACAGCAGCCGGGGCGCGGTCACGGTCGGCGCCGGTGTCCGCCAGGCCAGCCTGCTGCAATGGCCGGAGCTCGGCCGCAGTCTGCAACTCGCCGGCCTGGCGTTGCCGTGGACCGGTCATGCCCAGACACGAAGCAGAGGCACCGTTTGCGGCTCGATTGCGCACGCCGACCCGAGCGCCGAATTGCCGCTGGTGCTGCAGGCGCTTGGCGGCGAAGTGCATTTGCGCAGCGTCAGCCGGCGCCGGCGTGTCGCGGCGCGGGATTTCTTTGCCGGCATGATGGCGACGACCCGCGCCGACGACGAGTTGATCGAGGCCGTGTCGTTTCCGACCGCCCGGGGCCGCTGCGCGTTTCGCGAGGTGGCGCGCCGTCATGGCGACTTTGCCATTGTCGCATGCGCCGCCGTGAATACCGGCGACGGCGTGCGCCTTGCCGTCGGCGGCGTTGCGGATATGCCGGCGGTGCGTGATTTCCCGCGGCTCGAAGGCAGTGCGGTCGACGACGCCATGAACCGCTTTGCCTATGAGCTCGATGCCCGTGACGACGTCCACGCCACCGCGCGCTACCGGCGCGATCTGGTGCGCATGATCGGCCGCGATCTTGTGCGGGAGGTACTGCAATGAGCCGATGGCAGGCCGGTCGGCGGCACGTCGTCCGCTTTTCGCTCAACGGCAAGCCCTGTATCGGCGAGGCCGAGCCGCGGATGCTGCTGACAGACTTCCTGCGCCATGAGATCGGGGCGACCGGCACCCATGTCGGCTGCGAGCATGGCGTATGCGGTGCCTGCACCGTCAGCGTCGACGGGCAGCCGGCGCGCGCATGCCTGACACTAGCCGCGCAGATCGACGGCTGCGACGTCAGGACCGTGGAAAGCCTGGCGCCATCGGCTGGATCTCTCGGCATCCTGCAGTCGGCCTTCAAGCGGAACCATGCCCTGCAGTGCGGGTTCTGCACCGCCGGCATCCTGATGTCGCTCGACTGCTTCCTGCGCCAGCACCCGCATCCGGACGAGGCCGGCATTCGCGAGTTCCTGAGCGGGCACCTGTGCCGATGCACCGGCTATGCCCCGATCGTGCGCGCCGCGCTGGAGGCGGCGGCGGAAATGGCGGCTGCTTTGAGCGGAGCAAAATCGGATGCTTGATCTTGGAACCGGCTTTGTCGCCAGTGTGGCGCGAGACCCCGATGCGCTTGCCATTGTCGATGACGGCATCCGTCTGACCTATGCGCAGTGGTATGCACGGATCTCGTCGCTGGTGGCCGGCTTCGACAGCATCGGCCTGAAAGCCGGCGACCATCTCGTCACCCTGCTGCAGAACTGCGAGGCAGCGGCCACGCTGCATTGGGCTTGTCAATTCGCCGGCATCGTGATCACGCCGATCAACTGGCGCGCCAAGGCGGAGGAGCTGGATTTTTGCATCGAGGATTCCCGGGCCTGCGCGCTGGTGTATCAGGACGTCTCGGCAGCCGCGGTGGCCGGATCGAGGCGCGCGCCGGCGCTGCGGTGCATCCGCGTCAGTGGCGGCGAGATCGCCGGCGCGTCCGACTTCGCGCAGCTGGCCTCGGAAGCTGCAGCCGAGGCGACGCCGCGCGTCAGCGCCGATGCCTGGTCGATCATGCTCTATACGTCGGGCACTACGTCGCAGCCGAAAGGCGTGCCACGGCGCCATCGCGCCGAGCGTGCCGCGGGGGTCGCGCATGTCGCGCAAAACCTTTATCGGCACGGCGAACGCACGCTCGGGGTGATGCCGCTCTACCATACCATGGGCGTGCGGTCGCTGATTGCGATGTCGCTGATCGGCGGGACCTTCGTCTGCCTGCCGCGCTACGATGCCGGCCGGGCGCTGGCGCTGATCGAGGCAGAACGGATCACCAATCTGTATCTGGTGCCGACGCTCTACCACGACCTGGTTCACGCCGGGGAGTTCGGCGCAGCCGATATCTCCACTGTGCGCAAGCTCGGCTTTGCCGGCGCTTCGATGACCGACGGGTTGCTGAAGCGGCTGAACGAGGCCTTTCGGCCCGAGCTGTTCGTCAACCACTACGGAAGCTCGGAAATCTACACCTTCACGGTCGATCAGAACGCGCCGGCCAAGCCGGGATCTGCCGGCAAGGCCGGAATTAATCAGCATATAAAAGTGGTCAGGTTGAACGCCAACTCCAGTACCGACGTCGCCCTGCCAAACGAGGAAGGCGAGATCATTGCCCTGCTGGCCGGAGACGAAGCCTTCGAAGGATACTGGCGGCGGCCCGATGCCGACGCCAAGTCGCTGCGCGGCGGCTGGTATTTCACCGGCGACACCGGCTTCGTCGATCGCGACGGCGATCTGTTCGTCACCGGACGCGTCGACGACATGATCATCACCGGCGGCGAGAACGTTTCGCCGGTCGAGATCGAGAGCTGCCTGTCGCTGCATCCGGCGGTGCTCGAGGTCGCCATCGTCGGTCTCGCCGACGAGAAGTGGGGCAAGGTGGTTACGGCTTTTGTCAAGCGCGGAGCGCCGGTCAGCGAGCAGGATCTCGAGCAGTTTTGCCGGAACTCGGGCCTCGCCAACTTCAAGCGTCCCCGGCGTTACGTGTTTGTCGATGCGTTGCCGAAATCTCCCGTTGGCAAACTGTTGCGTCGACAATTGGTCGCCGGCGACTACCAGAGCGAACACGCGCCGCCATCAAGTGCTGCATAACAACACAGGAAAGGAAGTTACATGTCGTCAGCCTACAATTTTGCGGATCCCCGGCTCGGCAAGCTCGACGGTTTCCAGGTCGAATTCGATGAGGGCAGCGAGCGCGCCGACATCATCCTCAACCGGCCGCCCTATAACGTCGTTTCGATGCCGCAGCGCGACCAGCTCCGGCTGGCGTTCGAGACGCTCGACGAGGATGCGCGCGTGCGCGTCATCGTGATCCGGTCGGTCGGGGAGCATTTTTCCAGTGGCGGCAACATCGGCGGATTCATGGAAGCTTCGCCGGAGACGGTGTCCAGGCTTGCCTGGAATATCGCCTCGCCGACGCGCTGTACCAAGCCGGTGGTGGTGGCGAACCGCGGCTATTGCTTCGGCGTAGGCTTCGAGCTGTCGCTGGCCTGCGATTTCCGGATCGCCTCGGAGACGACGCTCTACGCATTGCCGGAGCAGAAGCTCGGCCAGATTCCGGGGTCCGGCGGCTCGGCGCGGCTGCAGAAGATGATCGGCATCACCCGGACCAAGGACATCGTGATGCGATCAAAGCGCATTACCGCAAAACAGGCACTGGATTGGGGAATCGCGACCGAATGCGTGCCCGATGCCGAACTAGAAAGAGCCACCGACCGGCTGGTCGACGAGCTTCGCGGCTTTGCGCCGCTGGCGCAGCGCACAGCCAAGAAGCTTCTCAACGATACCGAGGATTCGACGTTGACGGTGGCGATCGAACTCGAGGGGCATTGCTACAGCCGCCTGCGTCAATCCGATGATTTCAGGGAGGGCGTCGAGGCCTTCAACGCCAAGCGTCCGCCGAAATTCATCGGGCGCTGAGCAGTCGTTGGTCTTGGGACAAAACGGGGGAGGGTTAAAAAAATGACTATTGCGAATATCGAGGGCGCCGGAGCGGCGACGCATGTTGCAAGCCGGCAGATGCGAAATGCGATGGTGGCGTCAGTTCTGGGATGGTCGCTCGATCTGTTCGATCTGTTCATCCTGTTATATGTGGCGCCGGTGGTAGGGGCGCTGTTCTTTCCGTCGAGTGTCCCGACACTCTCGCTGGCCGCGGTTTACGCCTCCTTTGCCGTGACGCTGCTGGTGCGCCCGGTGGGATCGGCGGTGTTCGGCCATTATGCCGATGTTTACGGCCGCAAAGGCGCCATGCTGGCCGCAATCGTCGGCGTCGGGGTCAGCACCGCCGCGTTCGGGCTGCTGCCGACCATCGCCCAGGTCGGCATCGTCGCGCCTGTGCTGTTCCTGATCCTGCGTCTGGTTCAGGGCATATTCGTCGGCGGCGTGGTGGCATCGACCCACACCATCGGCACCGAATCGGTGTCGCCAAACTGGCGCGGCGCGATGTCCGGGCTGGTTGGGGGCGGAGGCGCCGGCATCGGCGCGCTGCTGGCGTCCTTCATTTTCCTGGTGATGTCATCGATCTTTCCCGGCGACGCCTTCGCGGTGTGGGGATGGCGCTGCATGTTCTTCTCCGGGCTTCTGACCTCGTTGCTGGGATGGTTCATCTTCAATAACCTTGAGGAATCGCCGTTCTTCAAAGCGCATCTGCAGATGAAGCTGGCCGGCAAGATCGAGACCACCAGGGCGCCGGTGAAGCTGCTGTTTTCGGGCCGCTATCGCTATGTCCTGCTGCTCAACCTCTTGCTGACATTCGGCGGCGGCGCGGGCTACTACCTGACCTCCGGCTATCTGCCGTCCTTCCTCAAGCTGGTGAATGGAGTTCCCAATGGTGTCTCCTCGCTGATCCTGATGGGCGCCAGCGTCGCGGCGCTGGCTTCGGCCGTGCTGGTCGGAGCCATCAGTGATTTGATCGGCCGCAAGAAGACCTTTCTGCTGGTCGGGGTCTGCATGGCTGTCCTGCTGCCGGTCTGCTATCTCGGCATGGCGAAGGCCACCGACACGACCGCCATCACGCTCTATGCGCTGGCGATCGCCTTCCTTGGCAACGCCGGCTATGCGCCGGTCCTGATCTTCCTCAACGAGCGGTTTCCGACCGAAGTTCGCGCCAGCGGAACAGGACTATCCTGGAATATCGGCTTTGCGTTCGGCGGCATGATGCCGACCTTCGTTTCGCTCGCGAGCGCCGGGCCGGCACAGATCCCGATGTCGCTGTCGGTCTTCGCGGTCGTCATCTTCGTCATCTATCTGGTGGGCGCCGCGATGATTCCCGAGACCAAGGGGGATTTTCGCTGATGGTCCGAAAACGGATTCGGACCGAATCTCGCAACGATCAACGAGAGCGGCGCCGGCCGGGTTGTCATCCTCTTGCGCCGCGCACCCGCGGCTCGAACAATGAGGTAAGAACTTCCGCGCGGTTAGGACGGCCGATCAGCACGACGCCATCGCCTTCGCCTACGACGGTGGTGGCCGGCGGAGCCGTGAACACGTCGCCGTCGCGGCGATTGATTTGAATGATGAAGAAGGCGCCCTTGGACTGCCGTTCAATGGCGGCCACCGTCATCCGCACGGCGGGGCTTTGCGGAGCGGCGGTTACGACCTCGAGTTCCATGCCGAAATTGTGCAGCACGCGCTGAAAGCCATGCGAACGCTCGAGTCCCTCGATGAAGCGGGCCGACTCCTCGTACAGGATCACCTCGGCGATGCGCTCGGCGCCGATATGGGTCGGCAGCACCACCTTGTCGGCGCCGGCCTGCAGCAGCTTGCTTTCGGTGCTCGACAACTCGCCGCGCGCGACGATCGACAGGTTGGGATTGAGCGCCCTTGCGCTCAGTGTGATGAAGACGTTGAGAGCGTCATTGGAAAGTACGGTCGCAAGCGCGTTCGCCCGCATCACACCGGCGGCGAGCAGCACGGCTTCGCTGGTGGCGTCGCCATGAATGCAGAGATAGCCCTGCAGGCGCGCCTCGGTGGCACGTGCCTCGTTTTCTTCCAGGATCACGAACCCGGCGCTGCTCGCTCGAAGCGACCGCGCCAGTACCGTGCCGAGGCGGCCAAAGCCGCAGACCACCACGTGTTCCTTGAGCTCATCGATTTGCGTATTCATGCGCTTCAGACCCGTGATCTTGTTGAGCTGGTTGAGGGTGAAGAACTGCACCAGCGCGCCGGTGAGAAAGATGATGCCGGTGCAGCCGAGCACGATCAATCCGATGGTGATGATGTTCAGCGCCGGCGTGTTGATCGGCCGGACCTCGTTGTAGCCGACGGTGTAGACAGTGACGATGACCATGTAGATGGCGTCCCTGAAACTCCAGCCGGTCGCCATATAGGCGACGGTTGCGACGATCATCACCGTAATGGTGTAGGCGACGCCGGCGGTGAGATTGCGGACTGGAGAGTCGAGCAGGCCGGTCATTCTCGGCTTCGGCACGCGTCGGATCGCGCGCGGTTTGCGGCGAGGCTCGGGTGGCCTCGGCGATTGTGCAAGTGCAGCATCGTCGCCGGCGGTCGCTTCGCGGGGCAGTGCGGGCGCTGGTTGGGGTCCCGAACCAGCCCCGGGTTGATGATCTCCCGTCATCGGTTCGTATTCGTCCATTCGTCGGCCATGGAGCGCTGCGCGCGTTGTCGCCAGCGGGGTGTGGAAGAAACCGTTTTCCGCAAGCCCCACCGCGAGCGGCATGAGCGAATTGTTCGTGGGCAGCAAATCTGTTTCGGCGCCATCAATATATTATTTGTATACCCTGAGGGCCTGGCGGGCTTTTTCGCCGTCCGGTAAGTCGAAGCCGGTCGTTTGGCGTGCCGCGGCGGCGTCCGCTGATCCGCCTGGACCGTTTGAATGAAGATCAATGGCCGCGCGCAAATCATTCTCGTGAATGCGGCGCGGGGGCAAGCGGCAGCATCTGGTCGAACTCGGACGGATCGTAGCGGATACCATCCGGCCCGGTGATGAAGACATCCCAGCCTTCATCCGCAAGGGCCCGTCCCTTGGCGATTGCAACAACCGCGCCCAACCGGACCGTGGTCGTTGCTTTTTCGGATCTTGATGCGTGCACAATAAAGGTCACGGCAACACCTCTTTGCACGATGCATTCCCCGGGTATCCCCCAAGCAAGTTTCGTTCCAGCGTCGGACTCAATCATGATGCCGGATCATCGCCGACCGGGCCGTTTCAGCGGCCGCTGCCGTCAGAGGCGGGATTTCGCACCGGCTTCGATCGACAATCCGTTGAGAAAATCTTCCAGGGCGTTTTTTCCGGCCAGTTGGGCGGCATGATAGGAACGGAAGCCGCCGTCCCACAGTTTCACTCCCATCGGCCTTCTTTTGCGGCGTATTTCCCAACACCAGGAGTCCGGGTCTGTCCCGATCCGGGAAACGGCAACGTAGAATGACCTGCGCGGCGAAGGACGGAGCATGACCGTCTAGACCCGTTCGGCCCGAGCAATGGGTTTCTCGCAGTGATCGCTAGAGGCTGACGGAAATGGCATTCATTTATTCCGCCGAACTATTTTCCAGACGGGTCTGCAACCGGTAGCCGACACCCGATTCGGTCACGAGAAGGCGCGGGTGATTGGGGTCGGATTCGATCTTCTGCCGCAGCTTGCGAACGAGAATTCGCAGGTACTGGATGTTGTCTCGCTGGTTGCCGGTCCAGATTTCCTTGAGCAGCTGGTCGTGCGTCACCACCAGGCCGACATGGGTCGCCAGAATGTGGAGCAGGCGATATTCCTTGCGGGTCAACCTGATCCGGTTGTCGTTGAGCGACACCGTTCGACCGACGAGATCGACCGACAGAGGGCCGGCCATCACCACGGGGTTCTCGGTGGCGGTCTTGAAATATCGTCGCAAGGAAGCTTCGCTGCGCGCCAGCAGTTCGGCCATTCCGAACGGCTTGACCACATAGTCGTCGGCACCCGATTGCAGCAGTCGCACCTTTTCATCCTCGCTCGACACTACCGAAAGAATGATGACGGGAACGTTCGACCACGATCTCAGCCGTTCGAGCACTTCCGCGCCGTGCAGGTCGGGCAGCGCCAGATCGAGAATGACGAGATCCGGGGCGCTGAAGGTCGCCGCCTTCAGTCCATCGGCGCCGTTTTCGGCCTCGATCACCGAGAAGCCGTGGAGTTCAAAGCCGGCGCGAAGAAACCGCCTGATTTTCGGTTCGTCGTCGATCAGCAGCACGAGGTTGGTGGATTTACTCATCTGTCAACGCCGTCAGTTGGGAAGTCCTGATCAGGGTGATGGAAGCCGTGGTTCCCTGTCCCGGTCCCCGGCTCGAGACGTCAATGGTTCCAGCGTTTGCCCTGACAAAGGTCGACGCGATCCAGAAACCCAGGCCGGATCCCGGGATCGTGGCCTGATGCCGTTGGCTTCGGAATGACCGCTGGCCGAGCTGCTGCCGCTCGTCCGGCGTGATTCCGACCCCCTGGTCGGACACCGACAAAACGACGTGTCCCTGCTCGGCCCGTGCGCTGATCGAGATCGTCGAGCCGGAGGGAGAATATTTGGCGGCGTTTTCCAGTAGCTGCCCCAACGACTCCTCGATAAGTCCGGAGTCGACATGCACCAGCAGCTGATCTTCGGCGAAAGTGATCTCGACTTTATGCGCGGCCAGTCTCCGGGCTCTTCGCCTGACCGCCGCGTTGACGATGTCCCTCGGATCGGTCCATTCGAGGCGCGGACTGACGCCGCCAGCTGTAACCCGCGACGCACTCAGAAGGTTGTTTATGAAGCCATCGAGCTGGGCGACTTCGTCGGAGATCGCCTCGACCAGCGAGTGCATGCGGTCGTCGCCCCTGATCGCGGGCATCGAATCAAGCACGCTTGCCGAGCCCTGGATAGCCGCCAGGGGCGAGCACAGTTCATGCGAAAGCGTGCCGTGGAAGGCGTCCCTCAACAACTGCGCCTGCAGACGCAGCCTGGCGTCCTCCATCGCCTTTTCAATATCGAGCCGTTGCAGCGTCAAGGACACTTCCTCGAGAACGGTCTCGACGCGGCGCGTCTTGAGATCGACGGCTTCGGCGGTACCGCTTCCGATGTTGACGGCAACCAGACCGTGAACCGCCGATTCGGAACATACCGTCCCCAGCAACCACACGTTCTGTGTCGGCTGATCGACCGCGGGGTGGACGGCAACCCCGATTTTCGCGGTCATTGAAGCAATGCTGTCCTGTACCGGTTTCGGCATCGACCTTGATTCGCTCAGGTCGAAGCGGCCCTCGGGCGTGGCCGCGAAGAAAGCGACCTGTTGCCCGAGCGTGCGGGAGAGGTGATTCTGAATTGCCGAGATCAGGTCCGATACGGTGAAACAGGCCGCCAGTCGCCGCGAGAATTCGTAAAGATGCTGAATCTCGCTTTCTCGCTCACGCAGCGCCTCGGTTTCGCGCCTCAGGCGCGAGGCCAGATTGCTGCTCACCAGCGCCACGACCAGAAACAGCAGCAGATCGACCGCCTCTTGCGGATCTGCGACCTGGAAGCTGTAGACGGGCGGAATGAAGAAAAAGTCCGTTGCTGCCGT